>Ga0209914_1000069_pt1 | contig 159167 bp, 176 predicted proteins | sample ThiBiot_500_plan_FD_183949 | JGI IMG/M metagenome (GOLD analysis project Ga0209914, IMG submission 183949) | Wastewater bioreactor microbial communities from Cape Town, South Africa - Thiocy_cont_500_plan (SPAdes) | ecosystem: Engineered > Bioreactor > Thiocyanate-remediating >...
TGGTGGTAATCACGGACAAAATCCTGATGACAACGAAACTGGTGAAAATGAAGGAGACGGTGAAGGCGAAGGAGAAGGCGAAGGTGAAGGAGAAGAAGAAGGAGAAGAGGAGGAAGAAGAAGAAGAAGAAGAATAAGCATAAAACTTATATTCATCGGACTCTAATATCCACATATATTCTCTTGTAGCCATTTAGTTAATCATTTATACATACTTATATATATGTAATTCAAAAAAATTATTTGTCAATAAATATACTCTTTGAAAAACGCAAAGAAAATTGCTGCTATTCATTCGAGCAAATCTCGTGAGAACCTTTTTTTTTTATTATTTTTCTTCATTTCTTTAATTAGTCGTGCGCGCATGTTTAATCATATATTTTCTTTTTTCTTTGTTTTACATATTCCCTAAGATATTTTTGACGGTTTGTTCTCGAACTGCAATTGAATTAAGATGATTCTAACGAAATTACGTCAAAATGAATGAGAAGAAATTTTGTTTTTCTTTCTTTTTTATCTTTCGATCGATCAAATGCGTATGATGAATAAAAATTTCTCGATGTTTATCAAAACTTATTTACATCAATGATGCGTAAATAAAATGACTGACAGGAGTTAAACTACGTTTTTTTTTGTTTATTCTAAGAACTAATGGTTTTTTTTTTCATAACTTTCTAAATCAATAACAACAACAAAGAAAAAAAGAACGCCTTGAAAAACAGACGCTTTGCATGTCCATCATCTAATGAACAAAAAAAATCATCATAACTGAAATTGATTTTTTGTTCGCGAGCAAAAAGAAAAGAAGATCGTCAATCTTTGTGTTTGTTTTATACATAGACATCACTCGGCTTTGCAAATCAATTCGAATTGTGGGTTTAGTTTGGGTTTTCTCTTCTTTTTTTTAATTTGTAAATAATGAGCCCGTTGTTGCCATTTGTTGAAGTGCTAAGATTAAATATTCATTTGCATGTGCATAATCACTTGTATCAGGTCCATGTTCAGCACATTGAATAGTCAAATCAATTAAACGTTGAAGACTCTTACAAGCTTGTTCATCGGACCAATATGAACACTCGTGAATAGTTGTTTGCGTATTTGAATTTGCTGTTAACAGTACTAATCGTGAACATTCACCAAGAATAAAACGTGTCAATATATGTTGCCAAATCGATTCAAGAAGTAAAGGTTTTGTTGCCGTTACGGGCGAACGATCTTTAGTTAATGAATCGAAAACGAAATGATGGAGAATTTCCAAAATAAAATAATCCATTACTGATATATCTCGTTTTAAGAGAAGACGTTTAGCTGAACATGTTGGTCCGAGTGAAACTGTAACACAATTTGGTTTTTCATTTGTATATAAATGATGAAAATAAAATGTTTTTCTTTGATCAAATACATAGTGAAATGCACGTCGAAGTGATTGACCAATTAAACGGTACGGTTGAATTTCTAACATTTGAGCAACTAACGCTGGCGATACTAAAATCAAAAGAATTTCGTTCAAAAAACAAACTTTTCCGTTTCTCTTACATAATTTCGTTTGTTTTTTAATATTTAATTTTCGTACTTCGATTAATAACGATGCAAATAACCATGGTAAACTTAACATACGTCTTGCATGACGTGTGTCCGTATAACAAAAGACATAGAGTGCACTTGCTTTCGCCATTTTCTTCTCGGCACATTGAGAACAAATTGAAAGCGAACGATTGACATGTGTCTTATCGCAGAAACGAAATTCATGATAGAATAAACGTCGTATACGACGAATTAATTGTTTCAATTCGACTTGTGCCGAATCAGCTATTAAACAAGCTGAATCCGTTTGTTGTTTTGTCAATGGTGATTTATGCGATGATGATGATGAATCAAATCGACAAACTAAATCAACATCCGACGAAAAACGATAGACATACATAATATCCATGATTGCTTCACGATAGATACGTGCTAATTCTTCGACAGATGATGTATATTCATGGTGTAAATCATGAATTAAAAGTGGATCGACAGGTGCAGCACAAACGGTTGTTGGTGGCGTTTGAATTGCGATCCAATTCGGTTCGAAACGAAGGCACGAACGAAATAATTGACCGAGCACATGTTTCGATGGATAGAGTCTGTAATACGGTTTATCGAAATAATCAGGTCGTTCATTGCCTAATTCGATTTGTAATTGAGCAATTTGTTTTGGTGTCAATGGATGTTGACCAGTTTTGGGTGCATCTAATTCTTCGGATATATAACCAGCTATGGCTAATGTTTTCGGATGTGCAACACCATGAAGATCCATATTAGCTAAATGTAATGAACATAATTTGCCGACACATGATTGTTCGCTAATATCGAGAACAGTTGCCTGAATATCTGCACGACTAACAGGTCGATCAACGACACGTAACATTGGAATTTGAGAATCGTAATCATATGGTGTATCATTCGGTGTTTTGGGAATGAATGCTGGATGCCAAATGACAGCATATTCATCGCCATCGAGATCTGAACCTGAGATTTCGTTTGGATGTGGTCGTTTGCCTCGTTGAGGAAAAACAATGACGTCTTTCAAATGACGTAAACGTGGCACGTCAACAGCTTGAAAAACACGAATATCACCCGGATGATGACATGGATTTTTGGTAACAACAACATCTTGCTCTAAAATAACTGTTTTTTCCATCGATGAATTCGTTGATAATTCATCATCTGATAAATCTCCATGCAATTCAGTATATTGAACAAAAACTATGCAAAATAAATAAATAACTTAGATTTTTTCATTGTTTTTGTTTGCCTAACCTTGTCCATATTCTAAGATGCCGTATTCATCAACGATACCAATCATATTTCGAGCTGTATTTCTCGATAATTTCAAACGTGTTCGTTCACGCATTTGTGCCAATTCGAATTTACTTGTTGTTATAATTAATTGACGAAAGAATGGTTCTTGAATGAGATTCAAATGTGCATCATGAATCAATGTTCGTAAAGGAAATAAATTTCGATTGAGTTTTTCAGCTAATAATTCGTAGGCACGTGTCGGATAGACAAGCGCTTCGGAAAGTGTTTGTTGATGTTGATTTTGTAGTAAAAGAAATGTACGATCATCAATCATACGATGAGAAAGAAGAACAATGATTTGTCGATTGAGATACAATGGACCTTAAATCAACAAGAATAGTGGAGAAATCAAGGAAGGTTTCGCTGTTTTTCTTTTGTTACGTGGTTTAGATATTCGACATAATTCGAGTATATCATGTGAACATTTAAATTTTCTCATTGATTGTCGAATACGTAGTTGATGTGGTGAATTATCTAGATCAGGATTGACAGAAATAACACCTTTACAACCTCCATAACGAATTTGTATGGCGGAAAATTGTCGATGTGGATTGATCTAAGAGATCAATAGGAAATTATTTCGAATTGATTTGTTTGTTTTTTTTTGTCATACTTTATCACGTATCAATGTTGACATTGTTCCAACACCATCAGTAAAATTATATCTACGATCATCTGTATGAATATCATCGATATATTCGACTTTTTCCGATGGAATCTATCAGAATGAAAATAAAAAATTCATTAGATTATTTTATATTGTCTTTAAATACGGGAATTGTCGCTTCGGCACTTGTAAAACATTGAGCTATACGTGCAGCATGTTTAGCAACAATTCGTTCTTCTTGAAAGTCGCCCATCCAAGCGAATGCTTCTTCAAATGAAAAATTTCTTCTTCCATCATGATAATAAAACCAAAATTGTTTATCTTTCAATTGCGATTGTGAATGATGTAAATATCGATATGTTCGTCCTTTGAGACCTAAATCGAAGCCTGATTCAAGTAACATTTCGGTTTTCCATCGTAGAGCACGATCTAAGATTAAAAAACAAACAAGACATATATTTTAAAATGGGAGACGAAGAAGAAAATTTAGTTGAATACAATCATGTGGAAAGAGATCCATCGTTCCATTTTCATCTTTAACATCGACTAAAGCAAACATAAGATTGCCTCCGAATTGTGATTCACGTAGAACTCGATTGGTTTTAACTAATTTCAATGGATTAACACATATGGTTGTCGGTGTTAAAGTAACTGATGGTACATAAGCATAATGTGCTGGCGGTGTATGAATACTCCAACGTTCTTGTTTGCCTTCTTCTTTTTTGAAACCTTGAGAAAAATAATAAGCTGATGGTGATATTGGCGGTGAAAATGATGACGATGCCATTAAAGCATTGAGTTTTTCTCGATAGCGATGCAATTCACCGAGTAAATCAATGAAATAATATTCACTTGAACGACGCCAAATATGAAGTGATGTCTACATTCGAATAAACAAACAAAACAATAAGTCAATGAAACATAGATGGATTTCAACCTGATAGAATTCATCATCATCATCGATTAAATTCATTTGTTGAATAAACTCTGTTGTTAAACGTTGCTGAAAACGATAACCAATTGACATTAACATTTGCCAACAATATTGTTTGATAAATGATGTACATTCATTGGACAAAAATAATGATGTTAGAGAGGAACAATCTATTGTCGATGGAATACTAAGAATAACTCCGAAACAATCATTTATATGATTTCGTTGAAAAAATTCAATGAATTGAGTATAACAAGAATTCAAACGTTGCAATCGTTCACAATGATAATCATCAGATGTTTGAATATGATCAGAGTGATTTGAAAGTGAAATAACAAGACGAATAGTTGAATAATACGGTTGTGATTCTCTAGGTGCAGTACGAATATAGGAAATAGATGGTTCATTTGGTTTACATGATGAAGGCTCGGATTCTGCAAAAAAAAACAAAACAAGAAACAGTTTCAATTCATTGAAAATCAATCTACTATCTTCAGTTGTATTCAGAGGAATTTGACTGTTAACAGCTTCGTAATCAATCAAATTTCCGTTCATATTAATAAAAAGTGTAAAACCATCTTTTTGTGTCATTATAATCGCACATCTATCGATCATTTCAGCTTTGAGAGTTTTCCGCAATTTTTTCTCTTTACAACCATAATCAAGATCAATTTTATCATGATAAAAAACTAAACGCCACGGTTCTCTGATTTGTGTTTGAACATCCCAAATATATTTATTTAATTCGACAAGTGCACCTCCTGTATATTCAATATCCAAACCGTTATTGGCATAGAATTTTCCTAGTTTAACATTTTTACGAATAACCTCCGATGTTGATCCTAATGGGATATTAGATAATTGTTGAGTTTGTATTTGACATTGTTTATATGATATCCAGAATGGTGGCAAAATCGATAGATGATTTTGTAAGAGTTTTAATTTGTTAATAACTTGATTAATAGTTGTTTCATCAAGATCAGATTGAAACGGGATTGTATAGGATCGAAGACCACCAAAATGCCAATGATGATGTTCACTATTCGGTGGTGATTGTGATGATAAATGATTGTATAGAGTTTTAAAATCGAATGATGAACTTGTTAAATCAACAATTATACTCAGTTGGGCACAAGGTGATAAAGAAGAAGGAGAAGATAATTCGTCGGACATCTATAATAAGAATAAAGCTGATTTTCTTCGTTTCAAATAGCGCCTTATATTTTCAATTAGTTGTTCAATCTTGTAATTTTTTTGATTCAACTTGTAATCAAAAGGCCTTCATTGTTATTTTTTTTTAAATAGAAGGACAAACAGAAACGAATGTTTAGGTATGTATGTGTGTGTGCGTGTCTATGCATATGACATGAAGAAGAAAAAGAAGAGGAAAAACAAAACGACAGACTGATAATTTCGTCGTTTTAACCGTATTATGTAATGAAAAGGAAAAATCCTCGAATGATTTCGTTAACTTACTCTGATATTGGTCTCTACCATTTGTTTATGTTGTTGTTTCAACATGAAAATGGTTTATGAACTGTTCTGATTTGTTCTTCTCTTCTTACTAATCGATCAATCAATAAAATCTAAAAGTACAATTTAGATAAAACAAACAAATTCGAGGCCACATGTTTAATTTCGTTTCTTGGTATTATATGGCTCGAATCCAACGTACGAGCAAAGTTCTCGAAAATAAATAAATAATTGATTTTGACTTCGTGTTCGTTTACATCTATTCGATCCGAAGAAACGAAATGAATATAAATAAGAAAAAAAACAAATAACTATATCGTATGGTCTATCTACTATTTCTTTGTTTGTATTTGAAAATTTCTCTGAAATATCCAGATCATTCGTGACTCATACGTCTACGCGCGCGCCACGGCTGATGGTCTGCCTTGAATTCTCTCTCTCTCTCTTTATTTAAGAAAGCCGATGACTGTGAATCTCGATTGTCAAAAAGAAAAATATGTCTACTGCAAGTTATTTTAAGAGCGTTTGATATAATTACCGTTTTATACATTTTTTGCTACGGATCAAAGATTTTCACGTGAATAGAATGAATAAAAAAAACTTTATTGAGGTACGGAGCACTGGAAAACATCGCGTGAAAAAAATATCAGCTTGATTACTGTAAAGTGAATTTCGCAATATCAAGCCGAGAATTGCACAACATCAAATTTTGACGATTAATATACGAAGCAAAGACGAGCAAAGTGACGAGCCGCAATCGGTGATCAAACAAACTCTATGTGTTGAGCCTGAAGCATTACATACGGTCCATCCGGACCAGGATCACTGATTAACTCGATACTCGTCTTATTTTTATTTTTGAATGATGACATGTAACTGTGGTTTGTCTTTTTACTCTCTAGTGGAGTCATTCTTCGGTGGATATTTATGATTTTATGATTGAAATACAATGATGTTGAAAAGATAAGATCAGTTATGATTCTTTTTTGAAAAGGGTTAGAAATGTTCACAAAAAAATGAACTTCAGTGGCGAAAGGACAAACAGGTCGTCATATTCTAGTGTTTGGACTACAAGTTTCATTAAAAGAAAGAAAAAAACGAAAAAATAAACTAATTGTTTCCACAGAGATGGTTATTGAATTATTTGCCACCGGTTGTTCCCATGCCTAAAGCTGTTTTGAATGTATCGTAGATCCACCATTGAAGACCAGTTAATGTACCAATCATAATAATACGAGTACCAAGACCCTAGAAGAATGAAAAAAAACCACAACAACAATAGAATTGATATGAATTCGAAAACTAAGAGCACAAACTTTGGTGGCGAGTTTAGCGAATCCAGTTTCGTTGATGATTTGTCCCAAGCTCTTGCCTTTGTTAGCTGGTTTACCGAGAAGAGAAACCAATGAATCAGCAGGATGTGAAACAATGGCGCAAATAACACCAGCTGTATAACCCGAAGCAAAGGTAACACCGAGTTGAGTTGTTTTCGAATAGGTATCTTTCGGTTGTGTGAAAATGTGTGTATAAAATAATTGTACGACCTAAAACCAAACGATGATGTTTAAGAAATACTTCGCGGAAAACGACGGTCTACCTTTTCGAAGAAGAAGAATTTGGCTACGGTGTAAGGAATTTGTCGAGACCATAATGGTACGAGTGATCGGTATGGAAAGCCGGTTTCAGCTTTTTGTGCACTCATTTGAGTCCATGCTGTTCCAAAAGCTGTTGGAAATGTGCCTTTTGGTGCTGTTTGAACTTTGACTTTAACCATCTCGAATGGACATAAAGCAATGTCAGCAAAGAATTCAGCTGATGCTGATGCAGCACACCAGACAAGACCTTTGTATTTTTCGAAGTTTTCTTTGCCAAGTGCGTTGGCATATTGATCTTTGAAGACTTCGTAGAGACCGTATTTAAAGGCTCCTTGGGCTGAATAACCGAAGAATGTTGGGAGCCAACCTTTCCAAATAGCTTGACTTCCTTCTTCGGCAATGATCAATCGAAGACCTTTGACCAAACCTTTATATTTATCGGGATTGACCTAAAGAGAATAAACAAGTACAAAAAATTCGTCATTCTCCATCAGTCGTACTGTAACCAACAAGAGAAAAACAAGTCAGTCAGTACTATGTACACAGAACGAACAAAACAAAGCAAAAATTCAAATATTTTTTTTTCAACTTTTCGTCTCAAGGGCAACTAAATACGTGCTTTTTTAGCGGCTAGAAAATGGCCGAACATTTGAACTTACTTGCATGTTACATTTTGTCACATCAAGTGGACAGATAGCTGTGTGTGTAAGACCACATGCAAGGACACCACCCAAAAGACATTTAGCATAGTATGATGTATCATGTGGAACAACACCAGCTGTTCGTGAGTCCCATTTAGCGGCGCTTTTAACTTGATTTACGGTTGATGCTGCAGTTGATACAACTGATTGTGCAGCGGCTGATGCTCCCGTAGCTGATGGTGCAACCATTTTTCAGGAATGAGAAATAAATCAAGTGAAGGTCTACAAACGAATAAATAAAAATGTTAATTTTTTTTGAAAAAAAAACGAAAACAAGTTCGTTTTCAATCGTGACGAAGAGGGTTACGTGTTTACGATAAAATTTATGGAAAAATGGTGTACTGTTGAAGCAAAGTACACTGCAGCCATATTATTGAATGTACGGCCCTTGCTTGATCAGGGCGTGATCGACTCATGATCGATGAAAAATATCAGAATTCATTCAAAAAATATACGAAATTCAAAGAAAATATTTTATTATTAATAAAAACATAGATTTTTATTTAAAGTTTCGTAGTTTTTTATTTTTAACAAATAACAAGCTCGAGAGTTAGTGTCCTCTATCGATAGGAAATATCGAATTTCGTTGTAAAAAGTCAAGGTTAATTCGTTTTTCTCTTTTATTTTCGTCATTTCATTTCATTCGACACCGACGTCTACGATGAATTTATCTTCGATTTTAAACACACACACACATGTATTCGAACTCGATCGAACAAGAAGAAGAAAAAGAAAAGAAGAGAGAGAGAGAGAGAGAAAAGAAAAATGCACTAGTCGATATAGGACTAGACAAGATTTCATTTCCATCTTCGATATTCTCACGATTTAATCGATCGTTTTTTTTTGCCGTGTATTTTTAAAAATAAACATGGAAACACCTGACTCACCAAATTCATCGTCTCTATCGCCTAATTCCAATGGTTGGTTTCGACAGCAGCCATATTTCGCAGCCTTTTCTAATTCAACACTCTTGCAAAGTATCATGCATCACCAAGCTGAACCGAATAATATTCAACAGAGTTTTAAGTAAAATCGAATTGTTCGACCGATGATGGATCATTGATTTGCGTTTGAATATTTAGTCGGCGTATTCTTCGTCTAGTTGGAACACAAGATCCATTTAAATTATTTCTTGACTTAGAACGAATTAAAAAGAATTGGTTCTATGCTCAAGATACACGTCAAATATCGAAACGAAAGAAATTTACTCAATATGTTCTCGATACTCGTAAATGATTTTTCGTTGTTTTTTTTTAGGATAAAATCAAATCTTTGTTGTTGTAGAACTATTGGAAATGATCTATCCGAAATTACAGGGCAAAGTCGATCTAATTCGAATGATTATCAATGTCTATCGACAGATTCAACAAGAAGCATTTGGAATTGTTTTAATTAATAAACAAAATAAAGTAAAAAACGTCAACAAATTGAATTTTCAACGATTTACAAAGAGAAATCTTTTTTGTACGGCAGGTTTTTTTGGTTCAAAATGAAAAATACTACTGGAGTTTTCCCAAAGGTAAACTCAAGCTCAATCCGGACACGTATACATTCGAAAGTCAATGGTCATGCGCATTACGAGAAGTCTGTTGAGTTGATTTTGCATAAGCGATTGATTTCTAATTGAATAAATTAATTCGATAGTTTGGTGAAGAGGTGAATGTAGATTTAAGTTCGTGGACGCCATCTCAATATTGGGAAGCACGTTTAGCCGATAATCGAATGGTTGGCTTGTTTGTTATTGAGAATTTCGACGAGACAACTGTTCATTTCGAATACGACAAACGAGAAATAATTGTAAGAAGAACTTTTTTCTTTTCTATCACCGAATGTTTGGTTTCGAAGGATATTATGTGGTTTAATTTATATACGAATAATGATGAAAAACATACATTGAGACAATATTGGAAAGAACAACAACGATTGACTGATCCTTATTATACAGCTCTTCCATTCATTGAGTAGGCGGCTTGGTTGAAAAGAAATCGAATTCATTGTTTTTTTCTTTATCTATTAGACATTTGATTTTTGAATATTTACCTCACAAAGAAAAACTTGAAGCAAGTCAATCACCAGTTCAATCTACGAAAGAGGAGAGTAATACAGTTATTGATAAACTTCTTGGACGTTTACCTATTTGGCCAACACAACCTCCGGCCTCTCCTCCCTCTCCTCCTCCTCCTCCTGCTTCTTCATCTTCGAATTTATCTCTCAATGATGCTGGTTTACAATTATTAAATCTTCTTCAACAACAAACGAAAAAAGACTCACCTAATGAAACCTCACAAAATATTATCGATCGATTAAACGAAGCTATTCGTCGAGCTTCATGTCCACCACGAACAACAAATGCCGATCATCGTATTGCTGTTCAAGCTTGAATTCAAAATGTCAAATATCTCTTACTTAACTCAATCTTTGTCTTAAATTCGTTACATGTTAAATATTCGAAATCGAATTGCAATAGCATGTATATCTTCTACAATTTAATCTATTTTTTTTCTCGGTCTATTGTAATTGTTTGTAAATAATTAGACAATCGAATAATTAGCTAGCCATAGTATTTGTATTCTCTCTGTATAATTAAACGTGATGAGTGGATAAAAATTTTCTCGACATACGCTTTCAGAGTAATGATTAGTGTTTTCTTTCTTTTCTTTTCTCGCTTTGTTTGCTTCTGAAGTTTGTATGTTGTAAAACATAGGAAAAACAAATAATAATGAAACAAATAAAATATTCAATAGATAGTAGAATATCAATAATCAAAACAGATCTATTGCTTTCTTTTTTTCTTGTTTTAAAATTAAGATATGCTTTTTGGTTTTAACGGACAACAAAGATTGTAAAAAGCATCTTTCGTCCAGAAGGACCAAGGCTTCCATCCGACCCAACCCTAGAAAAACAACGAATGAGTCAAGATATTCGAAAATATATTTCGAAAAATGTACTTTATCTTGAATAGTTTTGATATCATCGACGCCTGTATAATGCGGATCGAGAACGAGTAACATTGAATCGCCTGTTGACTCATTGAAATCTACGCCGAGAATTGTATGAGCTAGTACACCGCCACCGATCATAATTGGTGTGCCTTCTTTGTTAAAATGATTGATAATTTCACGAACACGTTCGTTCATTTCATCGCCACGTTCAACACGAATGATTTTACTGTCAACATTGAGATAATTTTGTAGAACAAATGAAACTTCCATACTGCCAATCCATTGTCGAGAATTGAGAAATTTCTTTGGTTTATCTTCGATATCAATTAAAGTCTAAAATGAAATCGATTTATTCAACAACAACAAAACAAAACAGAAGTTCGCGAGACTTGTTGAATTTGTTGATGTGTTGGAACTGGCTTTGTTGTATAGCCTTGCAAGATAAACCATGAACAAAGTGTCTGTAATGATCGATACGCACATCCCCACATATTATCATCGAAATTATCTTGCATGTAATGATAATACGCATAATGACCGTCAACTAACGTCTGTTTGCCATCTTTGACTAGAACAAACACAAAAATTTGTTGTTTGTTTACAAATTTTAATTGAATGAATACCTTTGGATGGTAGATTTCTATGTACGTCAAAAAGTCGTCCACCATTTGTTAGACTGGCTAATTGTCCCTGTCCGAAATCGAACGATAGCAATGGTTGATCAGCTGTCAATTGCGAATATTTAACTTGTAATTCATCTCGAACTGAATATAATAAATAAAACAAGAACAATTCAAATCAAGTCATTTACCTTTCTGTTGTTCACCATCTAAGATTGTAGCAATTCGATTAATTGATTTGATGTAATAATGATGGAATGTCTTGCTGGTTTTATTCTAAAGATAAAACGAAGTTTTTCATTAGAAACTCTTTAGGTGGTCGAATGAATTCTTTCGTTTTGAAATTATTATTTGTTTGAGTGAGTTATTCAAACAAAATATGGCTCATATACAACCAAATGTAAGTAATCGAATTAATCCAGTGCCTGTATCTGTAATAACACAAGCGGCTGTACCACAACCTATTTATGATGAAGTCGCATTATGCGCCGATCCGAACTGTCCGGTTTGTCGAGCACAACGACGTGACAAACGACAAAAACATCGAAAAAAACATCATCATCATCATCACCATCATCATCATCATAGACATCGAACGAATTTCTGGAATAGTCTTTTGCCACGCGTTGAATCACCTATGTCAGTTATTTCAGTTCATGGCGTCGAATTCAATGATCGATCTATTGTACCGGTAAATCAAACCGAACGACAAGTAGTTTCAACAACACGAACGCAACCTGTTCGAAATGAAGAAATTGTCGAAGATGCTTGGGTAAAAACTAACTGTCGTTTAATAGTATTGATTTTCTTTTTCTTTTTCTAGTCAAGAGAACCTCTCGACAATGATGAAGTCGTCTGCTGTCGTGCATACAATGGTTGTCGATGCCCGTGTTGGTGTTTTATAATACTTATCATTCTTTTTGTTATACTTATTATCACTTTAATTGTACTATTAGCTACACTTTTATGAAAAATAAAAATCATTCTTCTTACATTGAAATTTTTTTCGAGAATATCTAATTGTTGAGTCAATTGATCATCTAATTGTCGACGTAGATCGGCTAATCTTGTCGAACGATCGACTGTTACAAGTAAATCCAATTGTACAGAAATATCTTTTCAAAGAAAAATAAAACCACGTCTTTTTTTTCTAAAACAACAACAATTTACTTTCACGTTTTTGCTTTTGTTTTCGTTGACATTTTTCAATTGTTGGCGTATAACAAGATTCATCTCCTGTTGTATATCTCAGCAATTTGCCTGTTATAATTTGCCATGGATAAACTTTTCTATACGGTTCATTTCTATCTGCGTTTTCGTTTTCGTTATTTTCAATAAAATCTTCGATTTTATATTCATCCAATGGATATTTCTCATCGATTGTGACAATTGAATCACGTGTTAAATAAATATTCAATGGAGCATTTAAATAAAAACCACTATCTGTTAAAAAGACACGTACGAATTTGAAATCATCATCGTCATCATCTATTAAAAATAAATTCGTTCGACAATTAATTCGTATTAAAATCGAATTGTCAGTTAAATTCGATGAGAGAACAGACATGATCTGCAAGTAGAACAAAAAATAAAGCCTCACACATTCGAATCAATAGAGATATTTATATTTCTTTTATTTAAAATAAAAAAAAACGCAAAGAATATGAATTGATCCCTGTGTATTCATCATTTATATATATATGTAATATATAAGTATAAGCAACTTTGATTTCGCCTGGTTTTTTTTCTTCTTCTTCTCTTTTTCGACTATGACAATAAAACAAAAAATGAACAGAAAAAAAAACACGAATTGTCTTAATCATTCTATATTAAAAATAAAGATGTACAATTAAGTTATATTTTAATTCACTGTTTGTCGAAGAACGTAAGGTAGGAAACCACCATGGATCATATAGAGACGTTCAATATCGGTATCAATACGAGCGATCATAGTAAATGTTTTACCATTATCAAGCTAGAAAACAAAAAAGATTCAATTTTGAAGAAGCAAATTCGAAATGATTACTTTAATCGTAGCTAGATTGTCATGATTATTGATATCGAATTCAATCGAATAGATTTCTTTGCCAGTTAGATTTAATGAGGCACATGTTTGACCTGGATGAAATTCTAATGGTAGAACACTCATGCCGATTAGATTCGAACGATGTTGAGCTTCGAAACTTTCAGCAAGAACAGCTCGAACACCCTGAAAAATTCGAATTGTTAATTTGTTTCGAAATTTTTATTTCAATTCGACATACAAGCATCCAAGGTCCTTTGGCGACCCAATCTCTCGATGGTCCACAACCGTAATCTTTTCCAGCGAGAACAATCAACGGTATTTTAGCATTTCGGTAGTGTTCCGATGCATCGAATATATCCATTTCAATGTTCGTTGGTAGATAGAGTGTTGTTGTTGCTGGTGATGGTGACGACGATGGAAGTAACGATGGTTGACGTTTGACAACAAGTTTGTTATTCAAACGAACGTGATTGAATGTTCCACGAGTCATAATCACGTCGTTACCACGACGAGAACCAAATGAATTGTAATCTCGAGAAGGTATTCTATTGAATAGAAATCGATAGATGAAGATTTTTTTTCTTTATTTAATACCCTTTTTGTGTTAGATATTTCGCTGCTGGACATGTACGAGATATAGAACCTGCTGGAGAGATATGATCTGTCGAGACATTATCACCGAGATAGAGGAGTACACGTGCATTTTGAATAGATACGAGTGTGGTTAACGAATTTTGTTTATTCTAAAACATAGTTTTACAACAATCGGAGAATTTGTAGAAGAAGAATTTTCTTACGACTTGATCGAAAAATGGAGGACGAGTTATGTAAGTTGAATATTCTGCCCATGGATACTGCGGATGTTTGTTAACTAATGGAATTTTTAATGAATTCCATTGAGGACTTCCGATCTAGATAATGTTTTGTTTTTTTTGTTAAAGATAAATAAAAAGTTGAAATTACTTGAATTTTTTCTTTAAATTGCTGAAATATCTTTCGAATAACGAATTCATCCTCGATATGTTCGATTTCCTGTCGACTTGGCCAAATATCTCGAATGGAAACTTTCGTTTCACCATATCCAAACGTTTCTTCTTCTAAATCGATGGCTACATTGCCTGCTAACGCATAGGCAAGAACCAATGGTGCCGATGTTACGTAATTCGCTTTATGAACAGGATGTTTCTGTTGATTTTGACGTGTATTATTACTCATAGCAACAGTGATTAGATTATTCTAATGAATCAAAAGAAAAAGAATTTATTGAGAAAACAATATTTGTTTTCAACGAACATCATTGACAAGTTGTTTGACGTCGATTTTCGAGATTTTATCTTCGTTTTCAATACATGTTTGACAACCATAGCCGATAATATGGAGACTGAAATGACAGACAGAGAGACGTTTTCGATGAAGATTTTATTTGAAAAACAAAAAAGAAACTATACCCAAGAGCTGCTAAGCATTTCAAAACTCCACTTTCTGGTAAATAGTTCGTTACTATTCCGCTACCAGGCGAGAAATATACTTGAGTAAAACTTGGGATTCTCAATCCATAATCGAGAGCTTTTTTCGCCAAAAGACCAGTTGTTAGCAATGACGTGGCATGACTTATACCATTCGTACTACTTGTTATAGCTGCATAAGTAATTGAACCGTGCTGAAGACTTTCATTCGATGAAATCGCGACTGAACGATCGATTTCATCCGTTGACAGATTAAAACCCTGACGAAATATTAACAAAATTCTTTTTTTTTATTCATTTCAATTCAATTTTATACTTTAAATCCCATTGGTGAAGTTAAACATTGCTGAAAATCCGATTTCATCGAATTAAGTGCTACTTTATCTTGTGCTCGTTTCGGTCCACTACAACTGGGCACAACCGAACAGAGATCGAACTCGAAAACATCCGTGTAATCGATATGATTTTCTTCGGTTTCATTGTAGAATAACTTCGATGTTATTAAATACTGTTTCATTCGATCGATGAACGATGGATCTCGTCCTATAAACGAACAATAGTTTATTCTTTTGCTTTTTTTTCTGATTTTCTTTTACCGATTCGAGAGAAATGTTTTAAACATAGATTATCAAACGGAAAATAAGCGAGTAAAGCACCTTGTTCAACACATAAATGTGCGATCGATGAACGATCAGCAACAGTTAAAAAATGTAAACTTTGACCGAAAAATTCTATATATTTATTATTGAGACCAATCTGACGTAAGAACTAGACAATACAATTCATAGACTTGTTGTTCTTGTGAAAACAAATGCAGTTTTATCCTACTTTCATAAGAGCTGATATGAGGTCAATGGATGTTGACATAAAATGTGGTTGTCCAACAAGACGACAACCGATGATAATCGACGAAAGACGAATAGGAATTGCTTGACCAAACATCGCTGCTTCAGCTTCAATTGTACCCATGTCTAAACAAACGATTTTTATTTCTAAATCTCGAGAAATTTTCTTCTCATTTACTAAAACTCAGTACGCCAAATCCATTGGAAAATGTCGTATGTGTATCCGTGCCGAGAATTGTATCGGGATAGATCAATGCTATTTGTTGTTGTTGTTTTTCGAAAACAATCAATCTCGAAAGATACTCAAGAGTTAATAGCGAACAAAGGCCGATGCCTGGCGGGACAATCGAAAGATTTTCGAATGCCGATGCACTCCACTAAATCATCGACGAAATTCTCTTCTTCATTCAAAAAGATCACGTGACCTACTTTCATAATTTGTAATTTTTCAATGTTACGTTCGAATTCTAATTGTTGATTACGTTCGATCGCTTCGGTACAAACGGTTTTCTCTTGATGAAATGGACACAATTCATATCCACATTCGACAATCGGCGAATTCGTTTGATCGGCTGTCTTTCGTACAATTCTATACGAATTCATTTTTATTTCGAACTCGAATCTAATCGACAGAAATAATCTTTTTACTTTCTCGCGACATCAGCTTCGATATTATAACAATCGAGTAGAAGAGTTGTTAAAGTCTTTGGTTGAACTCGATGTGGATCAATGCCTAATCGAACAGCCGCATCGCGCATTGCGGCTAAATCGATAATTGCTGGCAAACCACTGAAAATATCGATTCGAATTATTTATCGTTTCATTTTTGATTTTTTTATCTTACGAAAAGTCGTGCATGATGACTTGACTAGGTTGAAATGGTAGTTCACTTGTTGGAAGTCGATTTGCTTTCCAATTGAGAATTTGTTCGACATGTTGGTTGCCGATTGAACGGCTGTCACAATGTCGAACAGTCGATTCGAGTAAAACACGCATGCAAAAAGGTAATTGTGCTACGAAAGACGAAAAAAAAGCGATAAAATATCTTGTTTTTTTTCTTCTGCTTGAATATTTACAAAATAATTGCGGATCGAGTTGAGATATATCGTAGTAGATATGCTCTTCATTTTCATGTTTAATAGATGTTCGTAATGATTGATAGGGATGTTTTTCGAAGCACATCTCTCGAGTTTTCTCAGTTTACAAAACGAAAACACTTGATAAAAAACGCTTGTTCTTCGATTACACGTTGGTCTTCTGACTCGATGAAGAATATGAATGAAGAGGAGAGAAGCGCAAAAGAAAAATATGTTTATCATCTGCAAACTTACGTAGCCAATCAAAAACGAGAACAACGGGTCGTTGTCACCGACATCTACGAGATCGTTTTGTATTGATTCGAATGAGTCAGCCAATGAGAAGATGAGTTGATCATTTTCTAATAACAGAAGACTTTTTGTTGCTTAGATAGTTGAGTTTAGTCAATATGAGTTGCGAAGATGAGACCGTAAGTCAAATTTATTCGATTGAAAACGTCGATTTGCTGCTCAATTTTTTGTAGAAAACGGATAAACAATATGAAGACTTTCTCAAAATTTATACTCAAACTCACTCAACAGTCACCGATCAAGATGAAAACGTAAAAAAATCATTTAAAATTCTCTTTGAATAAATTCATTTTTCGATTTAGTCGTACAATTCATCGGAAACCGAAGAAGTTGATGATAGTGTTCCATTGATTCATATCGGCGATGAATATCAAGCGCAAATCGATTCAACTGATGATTGTTGTTTGAAATCACTTGATGAATTACTATGGTCGTCTTCATCGTTGGATGAAGTTGATAATGAAAACATCGATGAATATCTTCGAATTATTCATGATGAATGTAAATAAAAGAAAAATACTATTTTTTTAATTGAATTTTCATTTAAAGATCCAGCATCGGACGATGAAATTTCTCTTCAAATACTCTTAAATTGCCAATTTAATACTAAAGTAGCGTTGGAGAATTTTCGTCAATTGTCTCGAAAAACAATTTGTAAGAGAGAGGAAAAAAAATACAAGGCAAAGATAATTTCCATCGTTTGTAGATACGTATTCTGCATGGTCGTTAACTGAAATCGAAGAATTCGAACAAGGCTTTCGTGAATTTGGAAAGAATTTCTATAAAATTTCTCATTTCAAAGTAAAATCGAATTCGAAAAGAAAGACAAAAATCAAATAACGAAGATATTTTTCTAGTGTCCGAATCGATCCGTTCACGAAATAGTTTATTTTTATTATCAATGGAAGCGAAGCGAACGATACGAAATCTTCCTCGAACAACAACATTTTCGTCCATTTACTTCTGTGAGGTAAAAAACAGAAAACAAAACACCCTCGATCGATCACAATCGATTTGTTTTCTAGTCAAATAATCGAAAAATTCATCGAAGAACAAGATATTTATCCGAGAAAATCTTCGACATTAACCGATGATTCAGCAATTTCAATAGTAACTATACATCAACAAGAAACAATCAATAGGAAACGTTCGTTCGATCATGATGACGAAACAACAGTATCAACGAAAAAAAGTTCGATCGAATAGCTAATCGCATTTTTCTCTCTTTTTGTTTTCCGTTTGTGTGCGTGTGTGAGTATTTATATAATCTGAATTTTATTGTTATTGTATTCTCTTTATTGATGAACAACAGATATAAATATAAATAAATTCGTATTTCAAAATAAAAAAAACTGTTTCACTGAATTCGAGAGAACAAAACGTAAACTAAGACAAGTTTTTTTTCTTCTTCTTCTTTCACTTTCTCTTGTTCTGGTTGCTGTGTTGTGCTGATAGAGTGTAGAATGGGATTAGCGTCGTTGACATCGACACAAATGATGTTGTTGTTCTTCTTCTTGTCGCACAAAACAAGAGAAAAAAACGAGAAATTTTTGTGAATTTGCATTCGTTAGATTGTCGTTTTGATGAGATGACCAGTTGGCAGAATATTCTCGATAATTTACCGACGGGAACTGGCAGAGTCACAGCACAAAATGAATTCAATTTGAAAACGCCAAATAATACGAATAATGAAGGTGATGAGAAGAAGATTTGCATTTGCCGTATGTTAACGAGATTTTCTATTGATTAGATACAGCACGTCAACAACCTCGGGAACGACATTTAGTGTTTCTGCCTCGAAAACAAAATGTTCTACCGAGATTTAATCTTCTTGGTTTGAAACCGACGGAAGGTTTTCAACCGTACAGACAAGGCTTTTTTCAGCCACATGGTTTAGGTTGGTGATGAGTTGTTTTTCTCGAAATCGAATTGAATTTGATTTTAATTGAGTTTAGTTGAAGATGAAAATCAATGGAAAAAATCACTTCGAGATATCGCCATGTCACTTGGATTTATAACTCAACATGAAATCGATCGTATCGAAAAGCCAGCAACTCTGGCAGATTTCTACGGACCACCATCGACAACAGGAAGTTTACGTACGAGTGTTCCAACAACATCAGCCGGACCAACACCTCGATTCAACGAAACTTTACCACCGCCGAGTCGAGGTGAACGTTTTTCCTTGAGAAGCTTTGCTAAACCATCATGGTATTACAAAGTAGACGATCACGAACGAGAAGCTTGGGTAAACAAAATTTTCTTCCTTTTGAGTTAAATTTCGATTTGATTTGATTTGATAATAGATGTTACAAGTTCTTTGTCAAATTTTGGGAACGGACGATATTGCTCTTGTTCAAACATGGCTTGCTTCATCACACAAAGCCGGTAGGTTTCTTTCGGCAGAAGAAAAAGTTCTTTATTTTGCTTGGTTTTGTTTTTGAGAACGTGATCTTGCACGTCAATTGATCGTTCGTGCTCTGGATGGTCTTGGTGAAGGTGATCGATTTCGTACGATTCTTCCATCGTTAGATATCGACATGGATACATTGAAGAATTTTGTAAATGGGTTTGTCGAATAGAAACATTTTTTGTTTCGATTTTAATTCATTCGAATTCATTTAGTATTGAAGTTCCTCAATTATCTGTCGATGGTATCTTTCGTCCGACACCAAAACGTTCGAAAAGAAGACCATTACTTCGACCATTAGACGAAGATAAGCCTGCGCAAGATACACGTACTGATGAAGAAGTTTTGGCTGGTACAAATAAAATAAATTTACTGCGGTTTTTTTTTTGTCTTCAAATCTTTTTCTTTTATTTTTGAATAGAATTTTCAAGTCCAACATTACCTGTGATGCAAACAACGCCTTCAAGTCGCAATGGTCGTGGAAATACGGCTCGTCTCCGTACACCTTTTTTGCCTCCGATTCCAGTACGTTGGATGGCTCATAACGACGGCAGTTTACGTACTCCGACAGCAAAGAAAACGACAAGTGAACTAAATCTATCACAAAGTTACAATTGGCCAGATTCATCGCATCCAACAAATGTTAGCTCCGTTTTTTCATGACTTGATTTGATTCACTAGCTTTTATTTTTCTATTCCTTTTAAAAATACATACACACAACTGATGATGATTTTTCTTCTTCTTCTCTCGCTCTCTCTATGGATCAGTTTATCTATCGTAGAAACATTCGTTTGTACTGACATCTATGTGAACTGAAAGCAATGATGCATTTAGGCATCTGAAATGTCATTCGAAAATCGATATAAACTGTCTGTTTGTTTCTTTTTTCGGATGATGATTAATGAATAAAACAAATGAATATAATATTTACGAAAATCATTTGTCGAATGGGAGAAGAAGAAGAAGAAGAAGAAGAAGAAAAAACGTCGGTCGGTCGGTCGGCTGTGTTGTTTATATTATTTTTTTTTCTAGTAAATATAGGAGTCCATGTCAAATATAAATGGCGTCGATGAGATAAACTATGGATAGAAAGATTGTTCTAATTAGTAGAGAGGAAAATAAGGGAGAAAAACGATGACGATTATTATTATTATTATTTGATATTCTATTGTAATATTTCCCATTTGAAATCAACATTCTATTTTTTGATAGTAAAATATTCAACGAAATTTTCTTTTTTTTTCAGATCATTCTGTTTCTTTTTTCTCTCTTCCAATAAAACGATTTCATAGAATTCAGTGAAAACACGTATATTTATCATCGTGTTTTTTTTACGATTTTATTCTTTTGAAAACCTTTCGTCTTATTTCTGTGTTGTGTATATATATATTACTATAGAAGAATGAGCGTTGCAGCGGCCAACGGTGCCGTAAGCACGCAACATCATCATCAAGCCACTGCTGAACAAATTCGTCTTGCTCAATTGATCGATGATAAGAAACATGATCATCCTGATGTACAAGAAATTGTTCGACGAGTTCTTGATGTTGTTGCGAATTCGACACAAGAAGAAGCTTTAGTTGCTCTATATGATTGTGATTATGATTTTGAAAAAGCTGTGGCTTTATTAATTGATAAAGGTCAAGATTTAGTTAGTGAATGGCGAACAGCAACAAATCATAAGACGACGAAAAAACAACAGAAAACAGCATCGATTAAAAATGGACATGGAGGAGAAACAGATGAGAATGGTCAATCCCGGAATAATGATGGTTTCACTTATCGAGGCAAATCCCATACCGGTCGTCCAAGATCCCAACAGCAAAACGGAGGTGATTCTCAGCAAAATTTCCAACAAAACGATGGTCACACGTCTCAACAAAGACAACGAGGTGGTACAAGTAATTATCGTGGTCGTTTTCGTGGGAATAATAATCGAGGTGGTGGTGGTGGTCAACGTACGAACGATAGAAATTATCAACAACAAGCACAAGATTCAAATAATCTCGATGCTTCATCGCCGTCAGATACAACACAACGTTCAACTGATGTACCATATAATAATAATAACAATAATCGACGAGATGGTGGCAACAGTACTGGTGGCGGTGGTACTAATAATAATACAAGTACAAATGCTAAACCACAAGAACCTCAAGCATGGGACGTGGGCAATTGGAATGGTGAAACATTAGTTTATTTACGATCATCAAAGGATGATGAACAAACGACGAATTTAGTAAATAATAATGTATCAAATACATCACATACTCTAACCGGAGTGTCAAATGGTCAATATTCGTCGTTGAAAAATTCCAATGTGAATAACGTTTCTGAATTAAATTCTCAGCAAAAATCAAAAACAAATTTCGATCCGATGGAAGCGGCTCGTCAAATCAAAAATGTTATCGGTATTGGTCAAACACAACCTCAACAACAACGAAATACGAAATCATCTGTAGATTTAAAACCATTAATGGGCAATCAACAACCATCAAAACCTACGGGTCAAAATTTTCATACAAAGATTTCACCGCCATTGCCACCGCAAACAGGAGGACCACAACGTATTCCACTTCAACCGGTGATATTTTCCGATCGTTTCGATGGTGGAATGAATAAAATCGATGTACAATTTGGTAATTTAAATATAAATGAAACATTCGATGACTCATCGTCAGCTTTTTATCCGACATCGGAAACAATTCTGTCAGGAACAAAAAACAAGAATTCCATGCCATTAGGACAAAATGCTCAACGATCAACCGAACAATCAGCTTTTGTTTCACCAACGACACATGCAAATGCAATACGTTCGATCGAACAACAGCAACAACAACAATTACATGCACCGGTGATGAATCAAGCGCGTGTTCTATCACAACAACAACAGCAGCAGCAGCAGCAATCAATGACAATGAAACCAGTTGTGCCACAACCCTATCCTGTTCATCATCAACAGCATCCAATCAATGCACAAGGTGTAGTTCTACATCCTTTACTTATTCATCCACAACAACAAGAGGTACATTGAAATCGAAAAAAAGCAACTCTTTTTGTCTATGTTTGTTTTTATAATAGTCAGTAGCATTGGATGCATCATTTGATCCCGCATTTCAAATGCCAACAATGGATTTCAGTTCTCAATATTTCATGGCAGCTATGAATCAACCATCACAACCAACTCAAGCACGTTTTCTTCTTTCGCAACCACCTCAACAAACGCAACAACAACAACAACAACAAAATGTGTCCAATCGACAGCCATCATCAACTAATGTTCAAACATCATCATTATCGAATTCATCGTCAACGGTTCCGCCTTCATCGACGTCGAGCACGGCATCCGCAGCGCCGAAAAAAGGACCAGCTATTCCACCAGGTATGTTTCCGAACATGGCTCAACCAACATATTCAACAAACTATGGTGTACCATTATCTGTCGGTCGACAACAACAAACAGGTGCTACTGCTTATCCATACGAAGGTGAACATTTATTTACCAATTCATTTATGCAATTGACTAATCCTCAACAGGCACAATCATCGTCAGGTGCTTACGGTTCAGTCACACCACCAGTTCAACAAACAAATCAACAACAAACACATGCCAACAATGACAATAAAGGACTTAATTATCAAAATCAACTTCAAGAAAATCTTTTATTATTACAACAATATCAACAAATACCTATTCCACAATCGAACAGTCAACCAGCGACTCATTCACCTGCTCAATTCAATTACATTTTCGGACACGCAGGCAACGGACCAAGTTATTCACCAGGTAGATACATCTTTCGAAATAAATTGTTCACATCGATTCATTCGTAACATCATCTCCTAGCTCCATCAATTCTATTCGCTCCGCCAGCAACAGCCATGGCTCAACATCAACAACAACAAGCTGCCAAACAATCATATAATCACGCGAATTCATCATCATCATCAGGCATTGGTGCTACTGAGGATTACTATGGTCGAAATCCATCATCATCAACAAAAGATACACAATATATGTATGGACATGGTCAACATGTTTCATCACAATCAACTGGTAAACAACAACAACAACGTACGGGTGGTAATGTTTACAATAATCAAACGAATTCGCAACGATCATATCAATAGAAAGAAAAACAACAAATAAAAATCTTTTATGAAAACAAGAAAACGTCTTGAATCTTTTTCTTTTGCTCTTCTTTTATTCATTTCTCATTTTATGTTCTATTGCTGCCAAAGCTACTAACGTATATGGATGTGTCTTTAAATATGTAACTGTGATTTGATCGAATCGGTTTCTCTTTATTCCTGTTTCACATTGGGCACAGCCTACTTCGTTTCGATTCTGCTTGTTGTTGTTCTTCTTCGATATTCTATCTTGTATACGGTCTTGTTGTTGTTGTTGTTGTTGTTGTTGAGTGTATTCTTCATTTCATTTTTTTACATTAAGTTTGCACTATTTCATCGTCTCACACAAAACTAAAAATCACATTCAGAAAGCACATCGTTGTCGTTCACACATTTCTTTCTTTCTTTCTTTCTTTCTACTATCAATGTAAATCCAAGCTCTTGTTTCTTCTTTCTTTCCGTCGTTCTTTCTGTTGGACTGTTTAGACTTTTTCTTGTTCTTCTTCTCTCTTTTTTTTCTGTCTCGATTTGTTCTTTTGTCTCCAACGTGAACATGAAATCAACAAGAAAAAAAAATTCCTAACTGATTAAAACAAAACAAAAGAAAACCTTTTTCTTATAAATGGTTCTTTTTAAGATTGTTCATTTTCTGTTTTGGTTTTTTTTTCTAGATTCATTTGTTTTCTTCTTCTTCGATTAGTATTACTTCATTTTCAATTGACCTTATGAACAACAGAGATCCAAGACGTAATCGTAATCATAACAATAATAATAATAATAATTACGGGTATGTTCGTACAAATTTTATCAACAAGATTCGATTTTTATTTGATTAGATATAATCAAAATAATAACCGTTCGGGTCAAACACGTAATCATGTTATACCCAATGAACCGCCATATACAGCTTACATTGGCAACGCACCAGATACAATGGTACAAGGCGATTTCGAACATCAATTATTTGTCGGTTTAAAAGTGAAACAAGTTCGTTTAGTACGCGATCGACAAACCGATCGTTTTCGAGGTATGATTTCGTCGATTGTTATGAACTAATGTTTGATTTTGCTTGAATATTAATACTAACTTAACTAAATTTTGTTTTTTTCTCTTCTTTTATTTGAATGAATCAAAAGGCTTTGCATATGTTGACTTTGAGGATGCTGATTCATTACGTAGTGCTATTGCATTGGATGGAACGGTACTTAACAATCTAACATAAATCGATTTTGAAAATTAAAACTTGATTTGTTTTTTTCTTTTTTCTTTTCTAAATTCAAGTATGTGAATGATCGACCTATTCGAATTGATGTTGCTAGTCGACCACTTGGCGGAAATAAATCCGAAGGATTTCGTAATAAACGTAAGTTATTATTTGCTTTCGATTCTCTGGAATTTTGCGGTTTTTGTTTTTGAAAAATTTATTAGCTAATTTTGAATCTCGAAATAATTATCCTCGTCAAGGATCTGGTTATAATAATAATAACAACAATCGTCAGAGTCGAACATCTCAATCGAACAATGGTAACGGCGAAGAGAACGGTTATGCTGATGGTAGAAAAAGAAATCCAATTGATTTTCAAGATTTTTATTTTCGTTTTCGGTTAGATTATTCTTCCAATAATTCGAATAATTCACGAAAAATTTCCAATGAAAAAGAGTCAGTTTTAACACATCAAGGATCTGATGAAGTTTTCTTAGCTACTGATACATCTCCACACGAATCTCCTGACGACAAACCAACGACTCGTCAGCCGATTCGAAATTGGGCCGATTGTCCAATTGACGATTCAGGTGTAGACACGTCACCACCACCGACTGTCAATCGAACATCGACTAATCACGATACAGATAACTTTCAAGTAGAAACAAAAATCTCCTTCGAACTATCAAATCATTGCTTTTCTTCCAGACAATTACGCAAAATAAACCTCGTTCGAATCAACAACAACAACAATATTCATCATCTCGATCGAATCATCATGGCAATCGAAACTATTACAATCAAACATCACCACCTTATTCTCAACAATCACATATGGCACCTGTTCCATTGCACTTAGCTTCGTCGTCCTATCATCATAATCGATCGCACGAACATCGAAATGGCAAACGTTTAACCTCAACAAACAACAATACGTCACATGAGATAAATACCAATGTGTCATCAGGTAGAACGCAATTATTTTTTATTCACTTCAAAATTTTCATCGGAAATTAATTTTCTAGAAAATCGACCACGTTTACAATTGTTACCTCGTTCACAAAATGCATCATCATCACCATCAACAACAACAACTGATAATAAACCGGCAACTGACACGTCAGCACGAAATGCCAGCATATTCGGATGTGGTAAACCACGTGATGAACGTGATCCGAAAATCATTGAATTAAACAAACATATCGAGGAAGTTATTGAAAAAGAACAAAATCTTCAATCACCAACAACGCCCACTACACCTATCGATTTTACCAAGTAAATTTTCTTCCGACAATTTTCATCATATTTCTCGTTTTGTTAAGACCGATTCGAATTCTCTCATCGAAATCTCAATCGTCGAGTGATCATTGAAATCTCTCCGTTGACAGCTGCTCGTCTCTTAACTTTGTAAATACGATTTCTCGAAAGACAAACACTTTTATTGTTGTTTTTTTCGTTGTTGTCATGTATTTTCTTCTTTAATGTACATACTGCATTGTAAAACAAAATTCAATAATAATAATAAAAAACAAAACAATACAAAAAAGAAACGCACGTGTTCGGATAAAGAACGGAAGTGTTTTTACTAGCTGTTTATGTGTCTATTTTAGAATTGATCTCGAATGCCATCAACAGCCGTCTCGTCGAAAACGAATCCGAGCAAATCAACAGCAAGTAATCAAACAATGTCGAATGATACGCCGCCAATAACCGAAGAAGAATTGAAGAACAAAAATGAACCGATTAATGTTAACGATGTATTTCGTTTGAGAAAAGCCACCGAAGGTAGATTGAAGATGAATGAAAATTGTATTTATTTGTGTCTGTTTGTTTTCGTAGGATATTTAACTGAAACAGATGAAAATATTTATAAAATCGATTTTGTTCATTTTCGAATTCGTGATATGAAGTCAAATAAAGTTCTATTCGAAGTTCAACGTGATGCAGATGACGATGATGTTGTTGACAATGATATCGATCCTAAAGCCGGCCGATTCGTTCAATATCGTTTTCCGCCGAGTTTTCTCAAATTAAAACAAGTCGGTGCGCTGTACGTATTGATCAAACTTCAATGAAGATTATTATTGTTCGAAACAATTTGTTTCTTCTTCTTCTAGAGTTGGTTTTAAAGTTGGTGACCGAGAAGTCAAATCATTCCGTATGATTGAACGACATTTTTTCCGTGATCATTTAATAAAATCTTTCGATTTCGATTTTGGCTTTTGTCCACCGAATACAACAAATTCTATTGAACATATCTATGAAATGCCGGAAATTGATTCTAAACAAAGTAAATGAAGATTTGGCCTTTTTGTTCGTTTGAAATTTCATTGAAAATTCTGCTTGTTTTTTTTTCTTTTAAGTGAAAGAAATGATTGAACATCCATATGAAACAAAATCCGATAGTTTTTATTTCGTTGACAATCAATTAATCATGCATAAGAAAGCAACATACGCATTCGATCTCGATCGTTCGAATTAGACAACCGCAACAATCAGACAAAACTACATTTTAAAAATCTCTTTTTATGCTTCATGTTTTCGTAAACTTTCTTTTTTTCTTGAATTCACAATTTTCGTGTTCTTTCGAATGAATGTACGTCATAATTTGATTGCATACGTATATCTGAATGTTAAATGTCTCGACTGAATCTCTCTCATTTTTTTTTCTTTCTATACACATAAATACACAAAATAATCATTCCGCTTTGATTTTGTTTTCTATTTTTGATATGAATATTCAATAATGAACTAATGGATCAATACGATTGTTTAAATAAAGCTCAATTGAGCTTCGAATATTTGCATACAAATTCGACGACACACACGTTTCTTTTCGGAGCATTAGCGGAATTAGTTGATAATTCGCGAGATGCCGGAGCAAGAAATCTTGATATTTATTCAACTAAAGATTCGTCATTACGTGGTGGATTTTATTTAGCTTTTTTGGACGATGGTTGTGGCATGCATTATGGTGAGTCGATTGAGATGATTTATTTGGTTGAAGTTCAACAATGTAATTACGTTTAGATGATGTTTTTAATATAATCGTTTTCGGTAAATCTGCTAAACGTCATGCACCTGATTCGAATCAAATCGGTCAGTATGGTAATGGTCTGAAATCCGGTGCTATGCGTATAGCAAATGATTTTATTCTTTTTACAAAAAAGGATAACATCGGCACATGTTTATTTCTTTCACGTTCATTTCATCAAGAAGAACATATTTCACAAGTCATGTGTCCAATGCCTTGTTTCGATTTACGAACACGTCAACCAATCGAAAATACCGATCTCGAACAATTAAATGGCACACGTACATATACATTCGATCGAACCAAACATGAACTTGAAATGCATTTGATAACAAAATATTCGCCATTTAAAACACTCGATGATCTATTTAAACAATTCGATTTAATCAAAACACCCACAGGCACATTGATTATTTTGTATAATATGAAACTAACTGATACAGGCGAAGCTGAACTTGATATCAAAACTGATCCGTATGATATTATAATTGATTCGAAAAATCGACGAAATCTATTCGATGATGATGACGATACGACTCCGCCCGAGTATCGTTCACTTCGTGCTTACATATCGATACTTTACTATGAACCTCGTATGCGTGTAACTATTCAACAACGTCGTGTGATAACAAAAAAATTGCCTCATACTTTGTATAAACCTCGACAGTATCAATTTAAATCGACTCGATTTAAAACACGTTCCGAACAGGATATTAAAAAATGTGAAAAAGAATTAGAAGTTCTCGAAGAACGAAAACGTGAAGCCGATTCACAAATTTATCATTTACAGCAAACAATCGGTCCGACAACGTCAATCGACGAACGAGCACGACTGAGAAAATTACAAATCAACGCTGCTGAATTGAAAGATCTCGCAACTCGAATTAAAAATGGACTGACAAGAAAAAAATCCGAAATGAATGCAACGAAAACGTTAACGTTTATCTTCGGTTTAAATATCCAAAATCGAGCAGCCGATGGAGTTTTCGTTTACAATTGCGGACGTTTAATAAAAATGTACGAAAAAATCGGTCAACCAAATAAGAAAACAGTCTATTGTCGAGGAGTTGTTGGCGTTGTTGATATTCCATCGATTGTTCTCGAGCCAACGCATAACAAACAATCATTTGCCGATGAAAAAGAATATCATTTTCTGCTGAAAAACATGGGCGAATACATGCGACAATATTGGTTAGATGCTGGAATTGAGAATTATGTCAAAGAATTTTGGGAGACATACGGTTATCGTGATGATCAACTTGATCGTCCGCCATCGAATGAACCAGAAGCTGTCAAACGACGACAAGCAGCTGTGCCGATGTTAATTCAATGTGATAAATGTTTGAAATGGCGTCGATTGCCATATGCAGGCAATGCACCACCATTAACACAAGCTAAATTAGAAACATGGCGATGTTTAGATAATACGGACGTGATGAATAACAAGTAGGAGTTCGTTTGATTTCAATTCATTGAAAAATTGTTGAATTGTTTTCGTTTTGTTCAGTTGTTCGTCTAACGAAAAATTAGAAGTCATTCCCGAAGGTGAATTAAAACCAAAACCGCCAACAACCACAACCACCAATACACAAAGTCGAACAGCGTCGAAAGCAGCGTCACCACCGCCATCAGCTAGTTCATCATTGACAACTCGATCGTCGACAGTGAATAAACGCATTTCAAATGCAGAAATTTCGTCAACAACAGCGGCTAAAACAATGACACGATCGAGTATTGTTCCAGCATCGGTTACTTCTCAAAAGCGAACACTGCCTCCATCACGTTCAGTTTCAACGAAAGCAAAGAAAACGAAAAAACGAAAACGTCCTGTTTCACAACAATCAAGTAAAATCAAAGGTAAAACTCGAACGATCAGTAGTGACGATGAAAACGATGAAGAGGAGGACGAAGAAGAAGAAGAAGAAGAAGAAGAAGAAGAAGACGATGATGAGGATGATGAAGATTTCAAACAAACACAATCAACAAACAATCCGAAAACACGTGCTCAACTTACTAAAAAGTCAACTCCAACTCGTTCATCACGTTCGTCAACTGGCGGCCTATCTGAATTCATTACATCTACAAATCATGTACATTCAATTGATAACGATGAAGATAATACTGAAAACATTGATAATACAGATACGACAAGTAACAATCGTCTTCCGCCGCCAACAATCGGTGCTCGTGTTTGGGCTATGTATCAAGGTGCTCGTCGTCCCGGCAAAGTTCTCAGTGTTAACGATAAACGTGGCATATTTAAAATGCGTTTCGATGAATTTCCAACGGCTGAATTCGATTATTCATTTAGTTACAAATCACCGGTATGGTCTTATACTAATCCAGCTCAATCATCATCAACTGAAACGAAAACAGATGACAATGAACCATTATTTACGATTTCAAGAAAATTCAAAGCATTGCTTAAAGTATTGAAATATGAATTCGAATATCTTTTTGCTTTATTTTCATATTTAGTTTATGTTGCCACCTGATTGGGAATTAACACGTGAACAAATAACATCGATGGACTATGTCGAACTTAGTCAATTCGATGTCGAAATATTTATGCAATCGTATCGAGAAAAAATGACGAAAGTAAAAAACCAAACATAACAAACGATAAATTTCATATTCGCTCGTAGATTGTTGAACAACGAAAAGCCGATGAAGCACGTTGGCGTGCATCTGCACAACGCATTCAAGCTGAAGTCACTGAATTGCTCAATCTCTCAGGAATGGTTTGTTGAATACTACTGAATCATTCTATCGAATATTCATCATTTTCTTTTCTAGCCAATTCCAAACAATTGTTCCATGGAAGATTTCGAACGTCTCGTTCAAAATTATACGAAAACAAATCAAACATCATCATCTCAATAACATTAGTTTAATCATTGAATTTTCTTTTTCTTTAAATAAATCAAAAAAAAGGCATCACGTACAGGAATTTTGTATATAGAAAATTTTGATTTGCAAAAGAGAACATATCTACTGTTATTGCCATTGTTGTTGTTATTATTATTATTTGTTTCTTTTTTCTGCTTGATTAGTGATTGAAACTTGTTAGTTTGCTTTTTGTTTCTCTTTTTCTTTTCGTATTTTTCGCGTTTTTGGCGAGATTTAAGTTGATTATTAAAAATAATACGATCAAAACGTATACGCCTTTCTTTGAAAATCGACCTGTGTATTTGTCTTTCTCTTTCTCCTTCTCTTTTTTTTTGTGAGTGTTGCATTTCCATATATGTGATAAGAACAGACAACAAATAAAAAAAAACAAATTCAATTCCAGAGAAAATAAAAAAAAATCATTTGAATCAACTCGAGTATTTGATATTTATTCAAACTTCAAATGACTCTTGATCGTCATAAAAAAGTTCTTTTAAAATAATTCCTGTTTCGTTCGAATCATAAAGAAAATCGAATCTCATTGGTGTACCAATGATTAATGCTAATGTACCATCTAGCAGATAGCAAACACTGTAGATTGCTTCTTTTAATTGTTTGACCTTCATTTCGCCTGTATCGCCATTGACATACCAAAGTTGATTTTGTTTATGATCACAGAAAATATATGAATTTGAATTCGTAAAAAGTGTAGTTAAACATGAACCATAACGAAATTGTTCGTAGAGCGTACGTAATTCGATTTTACTTAGGAGAGAAAATTCTTTTAACGTTCGAATTTCTAAATATGTACATTGACTTGAAATTTGTTCGATTAGAAGACCTATACGATAGGTTGATAAACTCGAATGTAATGCTCGTAAACGACCATCGATTAAATAACGAGATTGAATTCGAAATTGACTTCCTTGAATTTGATAATAAATAAATGACGTTGTTGTCGATGCATGAGGACTCAATAAATCCGTCCAATAGGCGTACAATAAACGATCGGTACCATTGCCACACGAGAGAAACTTCGGCCAACATAGTTCACCTTGTGTATCCGACCATGTCGATGTTTGTTCAATCGGTATACGAATATGAATACGTTGATCTTCCGGTATATCTTCATCGATGAAACAACCGAAAATATTCGATTGACAAGCAATGAATAACATGTTCATTTCATCGAACCAATACACGGCTGATGGACGTGTTCCACGCCATTGTATTGTTCGTGGTAGGGATAATAGCGATTGTGAATCATAGCATATAAATGATTGACGTTCGAGACAATATAATAATATTGAACTTTGACGATAGGATGTTAGTAATGGAATAAAATAGTTGCCGGAATGAATCAGAGAACTCCAACGTTCAAGACGTTTCAATGAATTATGGTAGGATACATGATATTGACCGAAATCTTCTTTTGGTACATTATCATATTCATCGGTGACGTTAGTTGAAGTCGATGTTTCTAAAGCATACGAAATTCTTCGTTAGATTTCAGTAGGAGTCTTTGTTTTTTGTCTACAAACCAATAGACGAACATCTTTGTATGGGCGTTAGTTCTCGTTCAAAATCTTCTTCAATAGGAATTCGTTTCGGTTCGATTTCAATTGAAAATATTTGTTCTAATTCTTCTAAATTTTTCAATTGAATTCGATATTTGGGCGAGGATTTCTTATCTCTCATCGTTTGATTTAATGTTTGACTTGTTAATAATTCTAATGAACGATATTTATTAACATCAAATAACTGATCATCAAGATGATGATGATGTTCGTTGTTTTTTAATGATGTGAAATTTTCGATTAATTCTTCTCGAACTTTTTTTAATTTCAAACTTAACTCTAAAAGATGTTGATCGTAGTCTTTGTAGGATGATTTGATCTCGCGTTCATATCGCTGATAAAGTTTATCTATTAAATTACGAAATTCAAGAAATAGTTGTTCAAGTTGATATAAATTTCGTTCTCGTTCAATTTGAGCTGTTTGAGATAATAAACTGAGATTAACTAGAGACTCATCAATACTCGATGTTAAACGGTTAACCATGGGATGACGTGTAGGTGGTACAGGTGGATCTTCGTCTTCATCACTTTCATTATGAATCTACATATTTGCATAGGAAAAAAAGAAGTTAAAAGAAGAATTGTTATTTGAAAGTATCCTTACTGGAGTAAAATGTTTGTCAGAAGCGGATTCTTGTTGGTTAAGATAGGATTTAAATCGAGACATGATCGAAATGATATGGATCGTTGCAATATTTGGCACTTGATGAAGTATTTTTTAGTGTGTGCGTATGTTCGATTGAAATGAAGAAAGTCAAAGGCAACAGAACTGACAAAAAACAAGTTGTATCTCTCGTGTTCTTTTTCTTTTTTTTCTGCGTCTTCTTCTCTCGTTCTCATCTATTTCTCTACGAAGAGAATATGACCAAACAGGTGCATTTTATGTCTACGAAAGAAGAGGAAGAAAAAAGAAATCGACGAAATATATATTTATCGATTTTCTTTTTCAATCAAGAAGAAAAGATCATCACTGATAATAATCGATCATATTATCTCATAATTCAAAGACTTCCTATATAAATCTAAATTATCAGTTACTCGGGTCTCGTCTCATTCTTCTCTTTCCGTTGTTGTCATTTACATTAATAATAACATCATCATCATCAGCCATATCCTATTAACGACTACAGCTGGAAAGAAACAAGTGTATGCCTATTAGACAAATCGAACAAACAAGTAGTCGTCATCGTCATTTTGATTTTCTTTGGTGAAGGCCAACAAGAAAAAAAAACGACGAGACAACGACGTTTACAATTATATACGGTAGACTTCATTCTTAGTTCGACTTTGAATTTTCTTTCGAAAGATTTGCAATGATGGAATCAATCATTGTAATTAAAAGAATGTCAAATGTGCAATTAAATGAAAGTTTGCTATGGATGACATACAAATACAATTGTTTGTCTTTGAGTTAGTTGTTGATTAATCAATCGATATGAGACGGAATCAAACACCATTTCGATTGATAGTATCGTTGTAGATGTTCGTCGAATGTTCGACAGCAAGTTCGTTTCGGAATACGTGCTTTTAAAGAAGATTTATTTGTCGAAAGATTTCGTAAGACAGTCGAACTTGAATTTGTTGACAACAATTGAGTAGATTGATGAACAACTGGTAGCAACTGTTTAGACATATCTGTTGACTGGTTACTGTTAAGCAATGAATGAATCCATCGTTGTTTGATAGAAGATATTACAGAACAAGGATGTTTACGAGGAGATGACAACGATAAAGGTCGAATGGCTGACAAGTTCGAATCGATTTTATTCGAAGCAAAAGTTTGAGATGATTTATAGACAATTTGATTGCAATCGTGAGAACTAAATTTCCATGATGGTAAACGATTGTGTTCAATCAATGAACGAATATCAAAACCATATTTCACAGGTCGAAATCGTGGACAAAACGATTTCTATATTGATTCGAAATAATTCTAAAAATATTTATTCATTTATCTATCAATTCATTGACTGACTTGATCAAAAATTAAGATTACATTTTTAACCTTGTCAGAACCCGAGCCCATTATTATTTATTTATTAATCAATACTCATCACGAAAGTCTATTTTTAATAAAAATAAGATTAATTGTTAATGAGAAATAACTTGCAACTATAGTTACAGTCCGCGGACTATTTATAAACTTTGCAAAGATTTTAATGAGGACGATATCGATGGTAATGTAGTCGTTGAATTAACATGTGAACGTATTTTCGATGAACGTCGTTGATTGTCTTTCATTTGATTGATCACCTGATCGAAATTAATTAGTAATTGTTCGAAAGAATCTTGTTCATCAGTTGATTGAATGTAAGTTTCTGTTAATTGACTTAGTTTTCTGACGATTTCATTTCGAGCCGATGTTTCCAAAGGTCGTGAGAGAAGTGCAAATGTTTGTTTGAAATGATTCTCTAATTGTTGAATTTTTGATTCATTCAAACGTTTCTTCGCGTCGATTGGATACATTTGAATTTCAATCGAACGAATACATTCACTAATTTGCCTTTCGATCAATGCTCGAATTTTCCAACGTTGCAAATCTTTTATTAGATTTCGACAGAGTGTCGGAGTGATTTGTTTGATCGATAGATATCGATTGATCATCGATGTATTCGTTAGCCGATTGAGCTGAGCTAAATCATGAAATAGTTTAAGAATTGGTTTTGTATTTGAATTTGTCTCGTCGTTGGTTAAATTCCATTTTGTTATCAATTGATCAACTTTCGAAACACGAAATTGTTCGTGATGAATCAATGTTCGTAATTGTTGAACAAGATTCTGAAAGTCTTGTTGATTTGAACAATGATATAGTTGTGATTCAATGGTGATCACTTTCGAGAGATCAGTCGATGAAAATAGATCTTCAAGTAGATAGAGTTGTTCTTTTAAATCAATCATTTGATTTAAATGAATCGATTGATTCGAAACAAGAGTATTGATTTTATCGAATAGATTTGATAAGAGTTCATTTGTAGTTCGATCTTCGAAAGAAAATTGATCGTTACGTAAGAGACGATGAAAGAACTCATCGAAAGATTCACGAGATAAAATACCAGTACGTTCAAACTAAAGATGAAAATTGACTCGAATACGAGAGAATATACGTCGTAGATATACGAACTTTTAATAATTGATCTCGAATTGATCTATCGATGATTTTACCATCGTATTTTAATCGTTCGAATAATTTATCCGATAAAGTCAATGGATAGAATTGAGGATGATCTCGTCTTGGTAGACGAGCAATGAATTTTTCAATTTGTTCAATATTTTGATATTTCATCGATAGAATTCGTTCGAAATCATTTCGAAGTCGAGATAATTCATTGACGGATAAATCATTTTGTAAAGTTCGATAGACAAATTCTCGATACGAATAATAAAATCTATCCGAAAGTTGATATTCACAAATTAATTTCTCAATAATAAATTCAACTTCAACTGCAGACAGAATATCTTTTATGATTAAACGATACGATTGAATCAATTGACAATTTTCTCGGTCAGCTAATGATTTTTTGCCGTTAAATCGAAGTATTTGTTCGCAAATGATTTCGATCGATTTCGATGTGAATTTACCCAATCGAGCAAGACGATTGAGTCCATTTTGAATGTCAATCACAGTTCCTGTATCAATACGATTTTGATTTTCAAGTTGATTTAAATGCTTGACAATCGAATGAACATTTGGATGATTGAAATCGGTTGTTAATAACCATATACGAAGTTTTTCTTGAATTTCCGAGTAATTCATCGAGGAAATTTTGTCCGTCGAAAGAAATTGTTCGACCACAGTTTTATTCTTGAATAAAGTGGAGAAAAATTCATCATTTTCAATCAATGGAAGTTGATTCGTACTTGTAAATATCCTAATTTCGCTAGATTTTTAATTGTTTCTTCGATTTGTTGAAAATTCGAGTCCAACTGTTGGTCGTTTAATAAAGTTTGACTTTGTGAACGTGCTATTTGTGAGAAATGTTTATGAATTTGAACGATCGCTGTTAACGATTGCTTTCGATTGAGAAGATTTTTATTTTGAATTATTTCTTTGATTTTATTGTAGAATTTCAAAATACTTTGATCGGCAAATATCTGTTCAGCTAATAGTCGATCATTTCGAATTTGTTTCGAATACGTAACGATTTCATTCAAACGCTTTCGTACATCCTCAGGTATTCGTTTCGTATTTGTCGAGAGGAATTTTTCTAAATCTCGTTCAAATGAATGAAGTTCAACGAGAGCATTCGAATAAGATTCAATTAAATTGTCGACTAATTCGACGAGTTTTGGATAGAGAATTTGTTGACGATGATATTCAAGTTGAAGGTGAATTAAAAGATTTTCTATGTCAAATCTCGTGATCGATGTCGTTCGACAGAAATCAATTAAACGATCGAGAATATAACAAACTTGACCGAATGTTAAATTACTTGAAATAAGCATTTCAGTGAAAAATTGATTTAATCTATCGATATTTAAATGAGAATATGCGTATAAATAATCGACGGATTTCAATTGATTAAAAATGATTTTCATTTGATCAATTGGAAACTGATCTTCATCTTTTGCTCGATGTAAATAAGTCAAAATCGATGATAGTCTACTTTCATTTAGAATTCCGAGTTGAGCATAATGACGAAGATATTGAATGAACTGATTTCGAAATGGTTGTTGATGAAGAAAGACAAGTATCATTTGAAGATGATTATCAAACGAGCAAATATATGATTCATTCGAAGATGAATTCAATTTTCCTTGATAAGCCTGATTGAATAGATTGGTAATGAGTTCGTCTTTGAATTGTGTTTGTTGTAAATATGAATTTAATTGATTTGTAAATGAAACTTTTTTAACAATGGGAATCTGTAGAAAATGATTCATCTGATCGACTAATCGTTGAAGATAAACTCCAACGCATCGACCTGTTTGAATATGCTCGATAAATTGTCTTAGATATCGTTTTAATTCGGGTAGTTGATATAGAATTAGAAAAGCACCAGTTTGATTGATTTGCTGAAGATTATTGATGAGAATAAGAGTTGGAATTAAACCTAAACGATTGACATTTACACGAAGTTGATGAAGGATTTCTTTTATTCCTAAATAGTTCAATGGAATTTGTTTGGGAATGATATATTGGATATCGACTAGATCGAGTTGAAAGAGTTTTTTCAAGATTTTCGTTTGTTGATTTAAGATGCCCATTTGTGCTCTGCGAAGAAAATGTGCCTTTTCGGATTCGGATGAATATATTTCGTTGACTTACAGATGAGTGATTCGTTCGTTGAATAAACGAACATTTTCGGAATCGAGCTTAGCAAATTTTTCTAATTGATCAATTCGAACAAGTGTTTTCATGAGATAGGATAGATTTTTATGAGATGCTGTGTTTCGAGAGTTAGATGCAGCATTTAGTAGATCTCGAATGATTTTTGGTGCATCGTTTTCATGAAACGTTTGATATTGAAGTCGAATGAATATTTCACAAATATCGGAATTATCGAGTTTTTCATCGAGAGCTAATTGATGAATACAATTCTTGAGATCTAATGGAAGTAAAGAAAAAATCTGTTGTTTAAAAATAACGAGATCATTCTCATTGAACTGTTGACTATCTCGAATTGGTAGAATATTTTGTTTTATATTTGCTATTTGTTTACAATGAATCTGTTCGTTATGATTGAGTAATTGAATAGAAAAAGGTGAAATAGTATTATTAATTCGTTGTAAATCAGTGACAAGATACTTTCGAATATCAACATCATGGTTACTCGATAGAAGACGAGTCGATGATGATGATGTTGATAACGGTGTTTGACTTAATTCTGACAAAGACATTCTTTGTGTATGAAGTTTCTTCTTCGATATTAAAACTGGATTTGACAATGTTGGTGAATGTATTGGTATGAATACTTTCGTTTTCTCGTATTCAACCATATATTCGATCATATTACTGAGTGTTTTGACGAATAAACTTCGTTCGAAAATAAGAAATTGATTTGATTTCGGTAGAAATTTTTTTTCAGGGAATATTTCTTTCGGTACTAATGTAAAATCAAATAACGGTTGATATCGAATATGATCGTATTGAATAAAACCAAGATAAATTCCTGAATCGATATTGAGAAAACTGTTTTCATTATTCGAAAGAAGAATTTCGTCGTTATTTGATATTTCATGTAAAAGAATGGGAAAAGATGTTCGAAGTAGAGAAAAATATGAACGAATTAAATGGAGAATTTTCGATGATTGACAAGAACGAGTAATTGTTAACATTGATTGAAATGAGAGAAGAATACGAAAAAAAGGTTTTTCTGTTGATACACATCGAGAATGAAAAGTCATTTGAAATACTTTTGCGCCATTGTACAAAAAAAAATTTCAATTAAAGAAAAGAAACTCCCGAAACGCCATCATTAATTGATGTGTATAAGACAACAGATGGACTACGTATCAGATAACATGAAATATTTTCAAAGAAACCGATCATTTTCATTTTGTTTCTTGACTAACTATGTATTCAAACCAGAAACTGGCCATTGATTTACTTATATCGGTTTTTGCAACATTTATTCTAAGTACAACAGTTCTCTCGGTATCAACAGCCAATTGGTATATTCAAGCAAATCAAAGTCGATTTGGTTTATTTCAACAATGTACAATACCTTGTTGCTGTCAAACACGTGAATTAGGTCGAACAATTACAATGTTAAGTCTATTTAGTCTTGTACTTCTTCTAACAAGTACATTAGCATCATTTTTATTAATGGGAACACGAATAAACGAGAAAAATCATTGTTATGTACTCGTACCAGTCGCATTATTTGGTGCAGGTGTTGCTATGACAATGGCGTTCGTACGTGTACATGATATAACATATGTCAATGGTTATTCGGCATTAATCTTTCTGATTGATACTGTACTTGCTTATACATTAGGTGGAATATCCATTCTACATGGTAGTATGTTTTATTTTTAAACTGAAAAAAAGAAGAAGAAGGACAAAAAAAACAGTAATTTTTTTAAATAAAATTAACTAAACAACTAAAGAAAATAAGAAGAATCGAATAGAGAAGATTCGATGATGAACTAGTCAATGTTGTATTTTCAAATGGAATCATAAGAATTCGTTGTTTTGTGGTCGCTATTGTTGTTACAGTTGTTTGATTGAGAATATTACAATATGAATTCGTTATTCCTGGACGTAGGCCACATTTTCTTGGATACATTCGATAGCATTGATCGAATGTACAGCTCGTATTATTGCATACATCAACAGAAAATACTAATAATTGCGATAAACAATCAAGACCTGGACAACATTCACATTTACACGTTGGAAGTGTAACTATGCCGAACACATAATGAGACGATAGAATGAGAAGAAAAACATATCCTTTAGCGTAGAATGACATGTTTTGAAAATGATATATGAACAAGAAGAAGTAATTCGCTTTTTATACGCGAATATAAATTGATTATGTGTACAACAAATGTACATATATAATCCATGCAGATCTATTTTCATGTAGATTTTCGAATAATATCAAAGAGTAATTCGAGATGTTGTAATATGAGATTGTCTTTATTGATACAATCGACAATCGATAACAAACACTAACTCTTCTATCTCCAATGGTTACTTTTTTTTTATTCTTTAGAAATAACAATAAAATATCACCCGAAAAAAAGTGTTTCGTATTGTAAATTACATGCGTGTAACATTTTGTACATCCACTTGATATCGAGCACGAGCTATTTCTTTATCATCTTCACCGATGTGTACTTTCATTAGTTTACTATAACCATGATAAATCCAAGCGCCAATGAGTGCACCAAATATAGGACCAACACAAGGAATCCAGAAATAATAATTACCAGCAGAAAATACTTCTCGACCGTAGCCAGCACAAAGTGTGAATATACGTGGACCGAGATCACGCGCTGGATTAATTGGAAAGCCACAATTATATCCTAAATACAGATCCGAAATCAAGAAGAATTTCTCTCGAAATGAATTCAATCGCCTACCGAAAGCAACACCAATAGCAACAATAATAAATCCAACAGCAAGTGGAATTTGTGCATTAGCAACAAGTTTATTTCGTTTATTCGATAGTGAACAAACAGCAACAAGTAAGAGTGCAGTTGACAAGACTTGATCAAAGAATAATGATACTTGACTTACACCTTGAGCAGGCAATGTGCCGAATATACCAGCAGTAGCTTGAGTACCTGTTACTTGTCTTTTGCCACCATCGAATCGATTGATTGCATCATAATATGTTCCAAAGACTAGTGCTGCCGCTATAAATGCTCCGAGAAATTCTAGTAAAAGAAAGTCAATTCGATTGGTTTTGTTTTTGTTTACTTACGAGAAATAATATAAGTCAGACATTGAATTGGCGTAATCGAACGTAAACTTAACATTGCAATAGAAACCGCAGGATTAATATGTGCACCTAAAATACACATGGTTTATATTCGATAGAAATGAGTTTGAAAATAATTAAATATCTACCTGATACAGGTCCAGCAACGTAGACGGCAATTAATGCACCGAAACCGAATGCAAAATTTACAGATAAAAAACTTGATAGAACACCTCGCGAAAGTGTATATTGAGCGATACCCGAGCATCCAAATAGAACGAGTATAGCCGTACCGAATAGTTCAGCTACACATTCGGCAAGTAATCGTAACCATGGACTCTGAGAACGGACAGCATCCAAACGAATGCCTTCGAATATTGGCCGTTCAACTAAACGAAAGAGAACAGTTTCTATTAAATGTACTCAAATAGCAATATGTTCTTCAAGGGCAGATGATAATGATGTTTATCAGCAATAACCATCTCGTAGGTGTAGATTGTTTATTTGCTGTTTTACTATTTTTCGAAAACATCGTTGTCCTACGTAACGCGTATGTCATTATTCGAAAACAAAATAAAACAAAACAACTTCCCGTTATGTCCTTGATTTAAAGAGTGACATCAATGAATCAATACCTGTTTGTTATTGTCAATGGGTGAAGAAAAAACAAAGAAATTCATTCAACGATATATTTACCCGCATCAACTGTTGGATCTCGTTGTGGAATTTCAACACTGGATGATGACGAAGTATGTGCAGAAAGTAACGAAGCTTTTCTTCGTTCACTTAACGTTATTGCTTCATGTTTAAGTTCACTGATATCATCGTTGTCAAGTTCATCGAAATGATCACCGCCGACGATTTCGTTCGGTGTTAAAAAACCGCTCGGCTCTTCAAAAGATCGTCGTGTATCTGGTAACGAGTTGAGCATTTCAAAGTGTCGACACGAAGCTAGATTAGTAGATAACTAAAACACACCGTGGTGTCAAATAATATCGTTGACGCTTCATACATATTTATATATATTTTTAGAATACGTAGGAAGGAGAAAAAAAAAGAACACAAGTCTCGAACGATGAATATTAAACAGTGTGTTTGCTCGACCATAGTATGAAAGCAATGTGTGTATGGTAAAATATCACCTGGCTAAGCATGTTACTGAGACGTGTTCGCGTGTCTTCGAATAAACAAAATGCTTAACACAAATGAAATTTACTCAATCGCACAGTTAGAAAACGTAGAGTTTTTCATTTATTTCGTTTTTTTTTTATCAACAATCGATTGTACGGAAAACAATACACTGTCAAGGTCGATGTTATTGAAAGAAAACACCCAATAGAGTACTTAGTTTGATTTTTTACTGCGAAATTATATCGAAAAATTATAACTACGAAGAAAAACGGCAAAGTCTTTTGACCAGAACAATGAATTGATGACGTCTCTCAATATTTTCATTTCTTTTTCTACTTATTATTTCGTAGAAACAATACAATTGATAGAAAAAAGGACATTATAGCACGTGTATCAATCCAATGATTACAGCTCCGTATGATTTTGTGGTGCATTTCTTGGGTTTTTTTCCCAGATAAATCGATATAAAAGTCCCATAACTAACGAACTCATATTCTTAACCGATGATTTTGCATGCAGAAATTTTAATAATAAAAATCCATCACTAAAAATCAATAATAGAAAATTCTAATGAGATCTTATTCGATTGAAATATCCGCACTTACATTCCAAGATATTGATAAATAAAATCTTTATATTCAGGACTATTTTTAGCGTCAAGAAATTTCGAAACTTCTTGATAAAATGCAGCCCTATCTCTATCGTCAAGATCTTTCAAAACTTCTTGATAAAATGCAGTCTTTTCTCCTTCATCTTTATGAACATATTTTCGATGTAAATCCAATAAATTTGCTACATAATTAAATCGAACATTTTCTGTTGATGAACTCCAGCTCAATACAAGATTGATAATAGTTAGTATTAATAGAACGATAAACCAGAGAAATAATACAGCAAATATTCGTTTTGTAAATAAATTATACGGTAGAATACATTGAATTGTATACCAATTGTTATTCTGACCTAACATTCGAATCATAAAATCTACAAACAAACATGCAGATTCATTTTTACTAAAATACATTGACTCACCACACATTGTTTCAATGGGTAGATGCGCCTTTTTCGTTGCAAAAGAAAACAAAATAAAACTCAATTTGAATAATTGAAATAAATAACCTACCGATGACCACATATTGTAATGAACTGATAAAATATTGAAAATATTCAAGAAATTAAATGGGAAATAATATCCTAATAGGAGTTTATGAATGAACAATATTTGTATGCATAAATTACAAATATAAGAAACTTTCATCAGTAGATAAATATATAAAATAAAAGCACGACCAGATTGTTTTTTCTGATATTTTTGCCATAAAATAAAATCTATTGCCTTACATAGAAGATCGTTGTCGGAGATTTTCATTAATCGATTGATATTGAAACTTGATCGTTTCGACAGAACACGCCAGATGAATATATACGGTAGAGCGAAAGATCCAGTCATCAAAAGAAGAAGAATTGGCAACCATGGATAGATTAAAAATGGATATTCACGAACATCCGATGGACTGTCGAGAGTTCGAATGGTCTCATTGACATAATAATTCGTTTGACCTAACCAACAGATATCATGTGCATAAGTAATGTGCATATTAGTGAAATCGTTTGGTGTCCAACATTGAATTTTATGTCCGACAATGTATTGATTAGTTGTAACTAATGAAACGAATGCTGTAAGAAATGCAACTGTATACAAACGGTTCAATCGATCAATAGTTGAATCATCTCGATCGCTGAGATATTTGTAAATTTCCGTGATGGTATTCTTTGACAAATCCATTCCTTTCGTTTCTGTTTTTTCCCTTCTGTGTTAAAAAGAAACGAATAGTTATGTTTATCGACTTTTTTTTTTCTACATCACGTATGAGAATCACGTCGTTAGTCGAGGTAATGATGATAATCGAGAACGAATATTTATCTTTGATTTCTAAGCCTTGAAAAAGTAAACATATTTTTTTGTCTTATTGATTTGTAAAAATCGTTTGAATCTATGATTAAGTTACTTTGTGTGTAGTAAAGAGACAAAAACAATCGATAGATTTATTTTATTGAATAAATGAATTTATGTTTTTTTTTCTCTCGCCTTTTTATTTTCATACATTAGTTTTATTTTGAACGGAACAACTGAATATGTTTATCCTGGTCCAACTGACACAGGTAGACGTTCGATAACACGTAAACATTCGTGTTGAAGACGGATTTGTTCTAGTTCTTGTTTGATAACATCACTATCTTGAATGGGCAGTTTCAGTAATTTAACTAGATTCAACCACATCAGTAATTCCTGTTGTCTTGCTAACCATGCACTGTAATCATCAATATAACACTGTGATGCTAAACGTTTATATGCAGTAGCTGATTTTAAGGAGATCGAAGGTGGGCCGTTTAATGATAGAGTCTTACTGGATATGATTAGTGAACTGATTGATACATAAATGAATAGATAATGAATGAATAACATATTGAGGATGTTTAAGTTCGATTAAAAAAAGGTTTCCTCTGTTGTTAATCGTTATTCAAATAAATGTATGAAGAAAATAAAATAAAAATAAATGATTTAGAAAGAATTAGTGTCATTATTTTTATATTGACGGAAGAGCCCGGATATGTTTGACATTAAGTTGGTTGATCTTAAATGAGCCATCTGCAGTTAATTATCAATGACGATGATCGTATTTTGTAGAGAAAAGCTTTTCGTGAATATCTATCATTTATCTTTTCTTTTCATTATCTCGATTTAGAATCAAATGATTATTAATTAAGATAGACAGAGTTCATATATAAAAACGTACTAATATCTATCATCATGAGGGATTTGAACGACCTAGATGATTATTTCTATTCCTAAGTTTGATTAGAAATGAATTGTGATCAAAGAAAAATAGAATTCAGTGATAAATTGAACTAAATTAAAGGATTAGGAATTCTTAAGGATTTTAACGAGATGCGCGTGATTGATTCTTATTTGTTTACTTCTTTTATTTCTCTGGAATACATTTCTTTTGAATTTATTATCATCGTACTATTTCAATTGTGATTTATTTTCATTTGTAATATCTGAATAAGAGCATAACTCAAAACAAAACGCACATATACATAATAAGTCTGCTAAACATCTAAGAGCAAAAAAAAAACGAAGATTATTTTCCACCACGACGTTGCTTATGATGGCCACTTTGTTGCCAATTACCTCCACCTAGATAAGACAAAAAAAAACTCGTTTTTTAAGTAAAAAATAAATAAAATTAACCTCCTGAACGTTGATTTCCACCACCACCATTATGATGAAAACCACCTCCCTTCAAAAACAAAACACGAATTACATTTTGTATTTCCATTGAAAATCAAATCTTACACCCATTTGTCCTCGTCGATTTATTCCGCCACCACGTTGATTCGATGTATTCCATTGATTTGTATTCATATTATTCGTATGTTGTTGATGTTGACCGGGAATAAAAGGCGGTGCATCGTTATTCATAGTCGATATCGGTGCTGAAACAGGTGTTGGTGAAACCGATCGATTCACATTCGGCAACATTGATGACATTAGTTTTGCTAATGGATTTGTTTCAGGCAAAGTCGATATCGGTACTTCAACGGTATTCTCTTCTGTTTGTGGTTGATCGGAAGGAGAGACCGATGGTTTATCTTGTTCATCAGTTGCGATTACTGGTGCTGCAGGTGATACCTATTTTTGAATTTAATTTATTAGTCAGCGAATGAAATGTACTACTTTTGATTCGATTGATTCTTCAGGTGATTTCGAATCGATATCGATTGAAATTGGAATTATGGCTTCGATTGCTGATAGAACCGATTCTTCGACAATTTCTTTTTCAACTTGTTCTTCTTTTCGTTGTTCTAATGTTGAAATAATCGGTGCTTGTTGTTCATCAGAAATCGACTCCTTATTTCCACCGGTTTCTGTCGTAGAAAGAAGATTCATTGGTACAAACGGTAATGTTTGATTAACTGGATCTAGATTAAGTAATTACAATTCGAACGAACAATGAAAATATTGATTTACTTTCGATATGAGACGAATTTATCGGAATTTCGACAATAGTTTCGTCGAGATTTATCGAATCTTTTGTCGGTAAAGGTGGTAAAGTTTCTTGATCATTGGGTGTCATGGCAAGTGGTGTTGTATCAGATTGACTTGTTAATCGACTACTACGTCCTGACATATTTTGAATTGTTTGTGATTGATCATTGTCTGTATCATAATCACTAAGAGAATTCTTTTCATTAGCTGATTCGAAAGTTAAATATTGTTGATTTGTTGTCGTAGCGCTGCTTGTTATCGACGATGATGGAGAAATCAATGCTGTTCCATAGGATGTTTCACTAGTTGAATTTTCTCGTGTAAGAGATGGAAGAATTAATGGTGTGAAAATCGATTCAGATTTGTCGATTGATACTGTTGGAGGCGGTGTTTTCGGTAGATTGATTGGTGAATATCGTTCGAGAGGTTTCGTTGGCATATGAACAAGTTGTCGAAGTCCAATTTGTTTATCTGTACCTTCGAGTAATTGTCGATATTTATTAACTTCAAATTCTAACGTTGTCGATTGATTTAGCGAATTATTCTTCAATAAATTTTCCTACAAAACAATTCAATGATTTTTAAATATATTTGTTCGTAATTAAGTGGGGTTCTTTGTTTACATAGTCGTCTACTGAAATACGTAATTGTCGAATTTCTTGTTCGTATTTATTTTTCATTTCATTTTGTCGTTGAAATTCTTGTTGATAATTGTTCTCCAATTGTTTGTAATGTTCTTTGATAAGAGATAATTTTTGTTCTAATACAACTCGATTATTCTTCAATGAATTCAATTCATTGGATAAATGACGTCGTTCGATATCTTCTCGATTCATGTCGAGTAAATTTTTGTCCAAATCTTTTTTTATATGCTGATTATATTCATAGAAATCTATTTATTTTGAAGAATAAAAAAAAAGGTTTTTGAGAAGAAACTTAATTTGATTTTTTACATTTGCGTTGAAGTTCATCACGCATATCTTGATCTTTGATTTTATATTCTTGCCGAATTTCATTTAACATTTGTGTTAAAGGATGTTTGCCATTGGTATCCAAACGAAAACTATTCGTTAGATCGTAGAAAATATTATCATTACGAATTTCCACAGCCTAAATTTGAATATTAGAAAATGATGTGAAAAACGAAACAAATAAAACTTGTGAATCAGCTTCATAAGTTTGAATAGCTAATTGTTTTTGTGTTTTTAAATCGTCGACTTCGATTTGCAAACGTTGTTGAATATCACGTTGATGTGCAAGTTCATCGAGTATCGTTGACTTTAACGATTGATAGGAGAGCAAATCTTTTCGATAATGAATATTATCGTCATTTAAATTTTCATATTCGAAACGTAATTGTTCGGTTTTGGTCTGAATAAAAATATTGATCTTTGTCCAAAAACAAGAATTAACTAATAAATTTACTTGTAAATCAATAAATTTCTTTTGCAATTCAATGATTTTCTTTCGATAGGATTCGTGTTCGCCTTGTGCTGCTGTTTGTTTCGTTTTATAGATTTCGATTTGTTTTTCTTTTTGATTATTTTGTTCGTTAATCGTTTGAATATTCGTTGCATCTCGTTGATATTTTTCAGTTTGATATTCATTAAATTCTTGTTTGAGAGCAATGACATTCGCTTTCGTTCGCTGTTGTGCTTGTTCGATTTGTTCACAATGAACAGTCAAGCAATTATTATAGGTTTCGAATATTCGAACTCGTTCGATATAGGATAAAAATTGTTCATTCAATTTTTGTAATTGATTTTTCTCGTTCGAAATCATCTGTTGTTCGAGATTTCGTAAACGAGATGATGTCGATGGTACGAGTTGTGTTGGCAAAGGCGAAGTTTTAGCTGTTCAGAAAATCGAAGTTCGATTAAAAAAAACAGAAACTTTTCATACTTACGTGATATCATGTTCACATTTAAACTGATCATTCGTTCGTCTCTTTTCTTAGTTCTATATATACGCACAAACAAACGCGCATAACCACGTGCTATTTGTTTAATTATATTTATTGTTTCCAATGAATCATCGAAATCGAACTGACTGATATTGTTTTCTTCTTCGTTTTATTAGAAAAAAAAACGACAACAAAGAACATCATACTTTCGAAATCGAAAAAAAAACGAAATGACTAGAGAAAAGAAAAAACCATTTGGTCTTGTTTCAGAAAACAAACATCTAATTCTCTTTTATTTTAGCTTGAACGTTTTTCTTTTGTCCCCAAAGTATAAATCGTTTGAACCAAAACTGATAGATTGTCCAAATAACAACACCAACCGCAATCGACACCCAAACAACAACAATATGAAATGGTAACGGTTTTGTAACTGTTTGCCAATCAAATTTACAAACAATTAAAACCTCCGTTATGACAATGGCATTGACGACCCATGATTGTCGACCGAATTTTTTACATTGTGGATTATCGAGATATTCAAAGACTTCACGCATTGATACACCACCGGCCAAAAGAAAGAATAACAAACGTGATACACAAAGAAAATGCGAAGGCGGAATCCAGAGAATAAATTTCAAATAGAATGTACCCAATTCAATAAGAAATAGAAAACAAACGATGAATAACGTTGCTAACCAACGTTTTAATGACGCAGTTGGACGCCAATCGAATTCAAGCCAATCGTGGGGTGTAAATTGGCCCAAGACACGCATGACTTTACCACTAGAATTAATAATTAAACATTTAATTGTACTTTCAAGCATTTCCTACCGAACTGTCGGAATTGTCCATAAACCACGCCAGTTATATGGTTTCATTTTTAAATATTCGCATGTCTTCATGCCTAAATAAATGCCACCACCGTTGCAAATGATTGCATCGAGAATCCACTAGATAGAAGAAAAAAAAACAAACGGTCAAATTTCCATATTAAACTTTATATTTACATGATCCCACCAACATTCACTGAAATTGGGTAATTGATGTTCGAGAGAATATTCTAAGATTTCAAAACCAATCGATGTCACCATGCAAAGCCAATAGTCACGAACAATTAAAGTCTTTAAATCGAAAATAAACTTAAATCAATCGAACTGATTTTTTTGTTCATCGTACTTTTAACCACCAGCCGAAGAAATGTGAAAGAACGAAAACATCCATTTTATCTTTAAAATAATGAAATGGATCGCTCGGATTTTCCCAATCATAGATTCGGCATGATCCACCGTAGTCTTTATCAGGTAACGGTACACCTAATGATGGATCTATTGTTTTAACTAATTGTCGTGCATCATCAACCGTCTAAATCAAATCTTTTGTCCATTGAAAACTTCTCTTTATTCAATGTTACTTGAAATAAAATGTAAATAAGAATGATCTCATAGAGAACACTAAAACATAGAACTAAACGCCATAATGCTAGACGAAAAAGAAAAAGTTGTTGTTTGTTTTTAAATTATTAATAAAACAATTTTCTTTACCAGGATGTGGTCGAACGAAAACACCGTCTGGTGTTTGTGTCATTCCAAAAACAAGAAAAAACCCAGCACACGCCAGTAAACCTCTGCAAATTCAAAATTCTCAATTCGAATTTCATTCCATCGAATTGTCAATCTACCGTTTTGTATTATAAATTGAATCATCCGATGGTTGTTCGATAATTGCAACGTAGAATAGATAAGACATTGCAATAACTAAACACGTTATTGTATGTGCACGCCAAAAGAACGACATTGTGCCATCGTCGGATGGTTTTGAACGTCTCTTTTCACTTTCCCAATCAAAGCCTGTTGATGTTAAACTCGTTGACGTAGCAGGCGGTGCTTTATCTTCGACATTTCTTCCCGATGATGTATTCGAAATATTTCGTTGAACACCGGTACGACTCGGATTCGTCGTTACTTTCGACATAAGAATCTCGAAATTTAATAATCTAAAACGAACCGGTTTGAATATATAAAAAAATTATTACAAAATAGTGAGAGGTTATATGTTTTTGTCGATTAGAGCTGCGATTAATAGAAATTATTTATGCTTTACAAGATTGAGCAATTTTTCATAGATAGATTTGAATGGATATTGAACATATTTTTGAAAACGTGTTCGAATATCGATCATTCCTGCTTGTAGATTAGCTTTTTCGAATCGTTGAAGCAAACGAAGAAGAAGAAAATCATCACCGGAAGCAAAACCTACGGCAACAACATTCAATTGTTGATGTTTAGGATCATAGTAATCAAGTGTTAGATTAGCTCGAGGTATGCCACAGATTGTTGTACAAGTCAAAATATCATCATTACCAATGGTCAATAGACAATCTAAATTGTAGGTTTTTCGTAGATATTCAACGAGTTTTTGAAATGATTCATTGATTGTTTGTTTATATTTGTTATAAACTTCTGCGGTAATCGAAGAATTTTGAGCGCGTAAAAATAAGGATTGACCATAGGGAATATATTCACGATGAGACGAGTTCCATTCGATTAGAGATGCTAATGTTTGATGAGAATAGAACGATGAATGAGAAGATAAATATGCAGGTATATCACGTGCAAGTGCATAACAAAGTATATCACGAAAGGATGTGTTACATTGATTAGATGAATCCAGTACTGAACTTATCAATTCACCAAGCACTTCATCGGCATTCAAATCAACTAGAGTTGTCAACGGTAGAAATGGTGTCAAACTTTGAATTAATAGATTTCCTTCGATGGATTCACCTGATGATAATACATAGAAACATAAAAAAAAACAAATTCAATTGAAATCGATTTACCAAGATAACCAACACGAAGACTTCGACTAACATCAGCAGTTGTCTTGTTTCTTCCGGATGCAATTCGATGCAGTAATTCAACATCTCCAACTGTTCTTGCCATTGGTCCACATGTATCTTGATCATAATTCACCGGTATAACATCTTGACCAGGCCACGAGCCTAACGATGGTTTCAACGAGCAAATATCTCTCACATTGACAGCTGGCGAGATAATCGATCCTTGAGTTTCAGTTCCTATTGCAAAAGTACAAAGATTTAATTTCGTTCCCGCTGCTGATCCACTCGATGAACCACTGACGTCTTCATGATAATCAACCGGATGTAAACATTGTCCGCCAACGGCCGAGAATCCCGATGGAGCATTCTCTGTAAACGAATACGCCCATTCGGATAAATTCGTTCGACCAATAATAAGACAACCTAAGAAATAAATACGTTCGAAATTTTTCTTTTGACAGTTGAGGGTGTTCTCTACCTTGTTCTCGAAGTTTCGTTACAATCGGGGCGTCATGAGTCATTCTCTTCTCGTGTAAAACGTATGCACCTGCGTCATTGTACATATGATTAATACTAATATTTCCTTTGATTCCAGCAACACAACCGAATAGTAATTTATTCGTATGTTTAACAGTATTCAATTCTTGATCTAATTGTCGTGCATCGCTAAGTACATTCGGATTGAGTTCGAGAAAAACTTTATAATAATTATTTGTCATTTGTATACGTTTTAAATAGAATAAACAAAGGTCAACACATGTAATATGTTTATTATCGATTAGTTTTCGGATTCGTTCTATTGAATGATCTAATTTAAGTAAATGTTCGATACGTTCATAGGTTTCATTCGAAAAATTCTTCAAATCCGAATTAAATGTCGAGAAATCCAATGGGATTTCATGTTCGTATCGATTTTCATCAGGTGTTAGAACAAATTGTCCTCGGCATTTTCTAAAACATGCCGTTTCACAACCTTGACTTTCATTTTCAATACACGGACTCTCTACTTGTTCATCGTTTTGCATATCTAAAATAATCAAACAAGATTTTCATAAACTTTCGTTTTGGTTATTGTTCTCTCTTTCTCTTTCTCTTTCTCTTATGTCTATCATCTCGTTGCCAATCTCCTCAATGAATATTTATCGACAAAGAACAAATATGCGTTGTATATATGCGTGTTTTCCACTACATATAAATATCAAAAACAAAAAAAAGAGAAGAAGCAGAAGAAGAAATGAACTGAACAAAAACAAAAACAGAAACAAAAGAAAACAATATTCGACTCATTCATGTGCTTGTTGTTGTTGCTTTTTTTTTCTTTAATCCAAATATGAACATCATGCTTTTGTTTTTTTTTCACTGTAAATCGAGATAAAGACAGAACAAAAAAAGAAGAAGAAGGTGTACAAAAAAATAGGAGATATTTCTTTTGCTTTTTTTTTCATGACAATCGAGAGCAAGTTTACACAAGAAAGAATAAATAAGAAACAGATATACATGTACAAGGAGAAGAGAAAAACGTTACAAAGAACTTTGAATATGTATGTAACTAGGAGGTGTGTGTTTGCTTTTTTTTTGGTTGCTTTTGCTTAACATGTAAAACCATGTTAAGACAGAATGAGGAGAGAGCGAGAGACAAAGTACGATTTTTATCTTGATTATAAAAAAAAACAAAAGAAGAAGTTATTTATTAAGAGCTTTTACAAGTAATGTTGTTCGTTTAAGATATTTATCTCGTTCCATAATCAATAATAAATCACGAAGATTTACTCGACAAATACGTTTGGCTGGTTTCTAAAAAATCAAAAGAAAAATTCAATGAGAAGATTAATTCTTTTAAAAACTAGGAATCATTTTTTTACCGTTTTACTATTGATATTATTTGTTGAAGCAACATTCGCTAATGGTGATGGTTGAATAGGTGATCTTTGTTCGGAACCATTCGGAAGAGTAGTTAATTGATTTGAATGACTTGGATTGTCTTCGAGTTTTCGTTTTTTCGGCTTGCCAATTGCAGCAAGAGCCGTCTCATTCGCTTCTTTTTGACGTTGTTCTTCAACTTGTGCTTGTTGCATCTGAATGAACAAATAACATTCGAGTTTTATTATTATTTTTTTTAGTTTTATTACTTCTTTAGCTTTTTGTTTGAGTTTTGCTGCTTCAGGATCGTTGGCTTTCGATCGACTCTAGAAATATGAAAAATTCGATCGCATCGAATTCTCTCTCTCGAGTATTTCAGCAAACTACTTTCGCAGCTCGAAGGATTTTCTCTTGTTCTAATTTATCTTTTTTCTGTTTTTCGATTTTATCCAAATCTTCGAGAAATCTTATTTGACTTTTAACATCACTCGTTGTTTGATACGACGAATCACTCTAAGAAAAAGAAGCGAATTATTTTGAAAATCAAACGAAACAATTCAATTTACTCTCATCGAAATATCAACTCGATGTTGAGCTATCAATCGAACTTGATCGAGAAGATATTTCAATCGTTCTCGAACGCCATTTGAGATTAATTCAAATGCTGCATCATCATTCAAAACAATTCCCGATGTTCGTATATCTGCACTCGACAGAAAGAGAAAACAAAAACGATTCGCTTGTTTTTTGTGAAATCATAGAATTCTACCTAAATCATTATTAAATCGTCGACGAATGTTCATTGCAGATACAAATCGATCGTCTGTAATTAATTGTCGATTACTATCATCGATATAATCCTCTTCGATTTTGAAACTAGTTTTCTGTTGAAGTGACGCAACTGGTGTTGGATGTGTGTGAAGTGTTTCGGTTTTAATCGGTTGATGATTAACTGTGATGATTTGAGTTGATTGAAGTGGATTGGTCGATGATAGAAATGGACGTTGAAGAACTGAATCTGTTTGAGGCTGAATAATCATCTGTGTCACAGGCTGAACTTGTTGAGTATTTTGATGATTAGTTAATAGACTTGGATTGGATGATGTTGACAGAGATGCAACTAATGGACGTATGCCGCCGATACTCTGAAACTTTTATTAATATTCGAAAATGAAAATTAGTCAAAGAGAGATTTTTAGTTTTTTTTCAACAAACAATTTGTGCGCGTGCTTGCTGTTGTTGTTGTTGTTGTTGCTTTTGTTGACTGAGCAATGATCCTGTTGCACCGATGAGCGTCGGTTGTGTTGTTTGCTGAAGTATATTGATTTTTTGTTGAGGTTGAACAGTTGTATACAAAGGTTGTTGAAGAACAGACGAGTTCTGCTGTTGACTCAAAAGAGAAGGATTAACAACAACATTCGGTGCTGTTCCTTGTCTTGAATTAGCGACTGTTGGAATAAGTGTACTGTTATTTGTAGTGGTGATGGTCGTGGTGGCAGTATTGTTGCTGCTATTACTCGATGGTAATTGTAGTTTTTCGAGAAGTTCAATGGTTATCGGTCGTCCGAATGTATTCTTAACAATTTCACGCATATGCGGTAAAGCTAACTGTAAAAAAAAACAAAGACAAACGGAATAAGTATTCGATTGTTTTTCAAATCCGTTGAACAGTTAGATCAACATCTCAGGTTTTTACTTCAGACGAATTCGGACAACGGATAATATAATAATTATTGTTCATCTTTTGAATAACTCAATTTCCCCAAAATGTCGGCTCATTAAATATGCGTCTGCCTTTCAAAATACGCCGGTGAGTAATTGCAAGTACTCATAATTTTCTATTGGTCCGACAGATGTCTGCGGACGCGAGAAATTTTTCTACATTCGTCTATTCGTAAATGATGATAGTTTGAAATCAATTGATCAAAACGTATTTTCTCAACTAACAAAGCAATAATGAAAAATTCCGTAGCTCTAAGATAATCAAATTCCAACAACCGAACTTATATATTGTTTTTGTTTTTTTTTCAAAAAAAGAGAAGCCCCGTTTAACGAAAAGCATAAATCAACGCAATGAATTTTGTTTCGTTACCTTAACGTATACGAAATAATCCTGAAAATAGGAATCAGTTCATTACTGTCGTTTGAAAGACGTTTTGTTTTTTTTTTGTTTGCTGAGAAATCAATCTTATGACAACAGACAAATTACCTTGAAGAAAGGTACTAAGGATACATGTGGCTGAGATTTGTAGAGTGTGTGCAATCGTTGTGTGAACGACTCGGGATCGATAGTTCCGTCCTAAGATAATTATTCATTAGAGTTTTATTATTTTCTTTTTTTTGTTGTTCGGTTTACTAAGAGTTCTTGAATACACGATCGAACCATGGGCAGTTTTTCTGGCGCTTGTTTCTCTGCTAATCGAAGCAGTGTCGTTAGGAATGTTCGACATTTCGATACAAAATCATTGATTTGAGATTCTGTATAATTAGTTGCATTGCTTTGACCTGCAACCGTCTGCCGGACAATCGGCTGAGTTATAACCTTGGTTGGAATAACTGATGATTGCGTTGGCGTTCCAGGTTCTACGAAAGAAGAAAAAAACGATGAATAATTTCGAAAAATGAAGGTGTTTCATGGTACTACCATTCTTAACCGTTGTGTATTGTAGAACTGACGTTGGTTGTGTTGTTTTCTGTACTGTAAATTGTTGTTGTGCTTGTGAATTTTGTGAAGCATTGTTTGTCCACATCGATTGAGTTACAAAATGACCTTGATTCTGTTGTGGATGATTAAGACGTACGATACTTGTGGACGGTGTTGTCATGATACCACTTGACACTGGTTGTTGAATGAATGTTCCATTCTGTGTTGATGTTTGACGAATGAATTGAGTAGGATTTCCCGTATTGATCGATGGTGTTAATAGTAATGTGGCCTGAAAATTGATGATAATTGAAAAAAATGTTCGATGAGAGATATTTTACGTACGTTTGAAGGTAAAACTTGAAGTTTGCCTGTACTGGCAAACGGTGTTGAAGATGTCATTGGAAAAGACGAAAGACCGAGAAACTAGTTCACAATAGGGGATAATCTCGATCTAAAATCAATGAAAATTCGTTGAAATCAAATAAATCTCGAGAGTAAACATGTAGCATTGAATGTGAATCAAGTTAATGTTGTGTAGAAAAAAAAATAGACATTAATGGCGACAATGGATGAACTCATTTAGCCAATGAATAGAAGACTTTTTATAGAGGACGTTAGTTGATGATGATAGGGGGCAAATCATTTCGATGGTTTACCTGTGACAGATTGATATGTGTAAATTAAAAATGTCGACTAATTATTTATCGTAGACGTCACTTTTCCTGTTTAGCATACAAATTGTTAGTCAAATAATTTTCTTTTTTTCCTTTTCGATTCCATGGTTGCGATCAGAACATTGAATAGTTATTTCGGCGTGTTAATATTTCTTCTCGGTTTAATTGGTAATATTTGGAATGTTTTGATTTTTCGACATTATTCATTTCGTTCGAGTTCTATAAGTATCTACATGTTAATTGGTTCGTTGAGTAATTTAATTTATTTATTAATCAATCTATTAAATCTTATTGTTGAGCACGGTTTTAACGGGACATGGCGTGACGATAGTCTTATTTGGTGTAAATCTCATGATTATCTATCGCAATGTTCATCATTAATCTCACTTTCTTCTTTGATTCTCTCGGCAATCGATAGATTTTTTTCGACTTGTCATCAAATAAAATGGCGTAGTTTGAATTCTCCATCGTTCGCTCAATGTATATCTTGTATTGTTATTTTCTTGTGGCTATCTCTAACGATTCCAACGCTTATTTATTCACGACCAAACGCATTTTCATCAATCATTTGGTCGAATGTTCATTTTTATTTTCTTGAGTTTTGTTGTCATTGCATATTTCCTTGGTTATTATCGAGTATATTCAGTTATTTAGCATTACGAAATGTTCGTATCAATCGTCAATGTCGAATAGCTCCAAGCGAATCTCTTGTTCTCACTCGTATGGCTCAAATTGATAATGAATTTATATTTATTGTTTTTTCTCAAACCATTCTTTGTCTACTATCGACAATTCCTTATTGTGCAGAAACGATCTTTCATATTCTTCACCAGACAAACAAAACCGATTCACATAAACAATCGATTCTATCCGAATTAATTCGTTTGATATCTTATTTAAATTTTAGTTTAACATTTTATACGAATTTCTATTCATCGAAGATCTTTCGTCAATTAGCACGAAAAGTTCTTCGAAATCTCTTCAAATCGAAACAAATCATTTCAACACAAATTACAATTATTAATCATCATCAAGAAACTCATCAAACTCAATTAACAATAAGACCATCTCGAACCGTAAATATCACACATGTTGCAATCATATCCTAGGAAAATTTGCTCTCGGAAAGAGTTAATCTTTTTCGACTTTACATGTTTAAAAACAAAAGAAAAACAATGAAATCTAATATATGATATATATTTACTCAGAAAATATGTTTATTTACGTTGTTTGCCTCGAATAAAAATCCGGTCGGATTTTATGTTTTTTTCTTGTTAACACGAGAGATATCATTTACGCATAGAGAAAAACGAGATAAGTCAAAAAAAATTTAGCTTTGACTTTGTTGATTTGTTTTCAAATTCACATTTCAATATTGAAATACGATCGAAAGACATGATATTTCAATCTAATAAATAAAAATACGACATTCACCGTTTAAATTGAATGAGTAATAAGTGCTCTTATAAATTGCTATCTAGTCATTTAAAAAATAAATATTCTTATCAATATAATGTTTGGAATATAGACGAGCAAAGTTTAGAATGACGTTTTACAACAACGAAAAAATGTTCTCGTTTTGCTATGTTATCTCAAAACGATGTGGACTTTATTTTGCTTTTTTTTTCTAAGCCCAGTTGCGAGTTCCATCTATCGATTTGAAAGAAGAAGAGAAAAACATACAAATAATATATCGATGAGAACAAAAAAAAATAAACGAACGAGACCTAATACAGAGAACTATGGCTTCGACGATGACGCATCCGTTCTATAGATCATATATTTTGCTCGTCATCTTTTTCATCCTTCTCTTCTGGCCACAGCTTGTAAACAATGAGAATATAAGCAAATAGAAAAAAGCAAACTTTGCTTTCTCTTCTTCTTTTCCTATCTGTGTGACAAGTCCTTTCGTTGATATATCATCTCTAACGGTGGCCTTCGTTCTCTATTTTTATCATCATTTTATATCAACTTGACTTTGACCATTCGTTTCGATTTGATCAATGATTGGTATCGACAGCAGTACAAGCGACGTTCTTAACGTAACAATTCATGTTGTCTGTTATATTTTAATCGGTGGCTGGACATTACTAGCAACATTCCATATACTTGGTATTTCCTATGGGTATGTAGATTCATTTCAAATTCGAACTAGCTCGAGTAAAACCAAAAGAATGTTTCGCTCGTAAATGTCTGCGTAATTTGACTAAGAATAAGAATGAAAAATGAAATCTTACTTGTCAAATTCGATTACTTTGTAAAAGTAAAAGCAAAAACAACAACAGTCTACTTTCTTTCGCCGAAAAATGTTCAATAGAAATAGAAAAGAAGAGAAATGTTTTTATAATGGACTAGTTGTCATGGTTAACGCACGTTTCTTTTTCTCTTTTCCATTGCGATGTTTTTGTTTCAATTGATTGAAATCAAGCATAGGTGGTAAACTATATTATTTTCTGTTCCTGTTCTTTGCGTCAACATTTAAAAGTACGTGTGTTTTTTTTCCTCTCTCTCTCTTTCTCCTTGTCTGTCTCTTCTTCCCTCGCTTCCTTTCTCCTCTATCGTTTATTCACAAATCGTTACTCTCTGTCTCTTTCTTCTTCTCTCTTTCTCTATTTTTTTACATCGTTCTTTTGCTCAGTTTTGATCGCCCTCTCGTCATCGTTTACTTCGTCATTCATTCATTCATTCATTCATTTATTCTTATGTGTATCATCTTTCTATAACGCCTTCGTATTAATAACAACAAAGAAGAAAAAAAAACGGAGGAGAAGCAACATACGAAGACAAATAGACAAATTGTGCCGAAATGCATAAAGGTCGATGACAATTTATAGGCCAGTGCCATATATATGACAATCTAATCGTTGGACATGTTTCTTCTTCATATTTTATACACAATCGCTCTTTCGATAACTCTCGTTTTAACGATCTTAGTTCTTGTGCTCGTTTGGCTATTTCATATTAGTGGAATGAGCTATGGGTAAGTGCAAACATGATTTCGATTAAGAACGTATCCTTTCGTTCGTATTTCGATGAATGACTTATTGACCGCTTCCGTTTGGCATTTAGCCAACGTTTTCTTCTTCTTTTCTTTTGGTCAATACGAAATCATATTGATGATTTGCTAAGATAATAAGACGAGACAAGATCATCACTGAGATATAACTTGACCTCATTAGAAATTCGTTCGAAATGTTTATTCAACTCAAATAAATCATGATGAATCGATTCAATCATAAAATAACAATATATATATATGTAGGCATTGATACAAACAAATAACGAACTCAATGTTATTATTGCGTGTGTAGTTTTCTCTCTCTTTTAGAAAGAAAAGGAGCTTAGATTTTCAAGGCGAAAAGTATTAATTGATTTCCGTTTGTTTTTTGTGAAAATAAAGAAAAGAACCTTGCACCTGTGTTGATGATGGCTTTTATTGTTTCTTCTTAGTCTGTACAAATTCCATCGAAAACCGTCACATAGTAATCTCAAAGACTTACCTGGTGTTTCAATAATCAAACCCTTAACAGGAACGGATTCGAATTTGTATGAAAATTTAAAAACATTTTTCAATTTACAATATCCTCGAGTAGGAATTGATTTTATTTTGACATACAAAACTATTTACGTTGCTTTTTATAGTATGAAATTTTATTTTGCGTTCAAGAACATGATAATGAATTAGTTGATATGATCGAACGACTTCGAAAACAATTTCCACATATTGAATCACAATTATTTATTGGTAAGTTTGGCATGTAAACATGATAGATATTGATCTTTTTTTGAAATCAGATACAATCAAAGAAAATACTGATGATGATCATCATCGTCAAGAAAATGATGACGATGACGATATTTCGTTGATAGCCAATATGAAACGAAAAAAGAGGTCATTTTGGAAACGAATTCGATGTTTCGGTACAAATCAAAAGCTACTAGGATCAGTTGCGTTTTGTTTTCCTCTAATATTTGCTCAACAACAAAATGCTTGAATGCGAACTAAATCGATCGTTGTAATTTTTGATGAGGGACGAAAGGAAAAAAAAACTCATAATAACATTATTGTCATCATCGATAATCGAGTTACGATAGAAGAATCTATTCGATTTCATTTTGTTTTTGTTCATCTAGGTTCACAAAAATCTTTATCCGGTGATAAATTACTAAAAAACGGAATGGATGAAATCAAAAATCCGAAAATATTCAATATGCTACCGGCTTATGAGAAGGCTCAATATCCATTTATATTAATATCAGATAGTGGCTTGATGATGCGTGAACATACATTATATGATATGGTTGCTTGCATGACAGATAATGTTGGTCTTGTTCATCAAATGCCATTTACATGTGATAGAAAAGGTTTTGCTGCATCAGTTGAAAAAGTCTATTTCGGTACTCAACATGCTCGAATGTACATGACGATTAATTTAATTGGAATCAATTGTGTAACAGGAATGTCCTGTTTAATACGTAAAGAATGTTTAGATCGTGTTGGCGGTTTACGTGCGTTCGGACATTATATCGCTGAAGATTATTATATAGCCGATGAAGTTGCTCGACAAGGTTGGAAATTAAATGTTGCATCGGTGCCAGCCCAACAAAATTCCGGAGATTATTCGGTATCATCATGGACCGATCGAATGATTCGTTGGTGTAAATTACGAATGCGTTTGAGTCCATTGGCCTATTTAGAACCTTTACAGGAATGTTTTTCTTCGGCAATCTTAGCGGGTATTGTAACAAACTATTTATTCGAATGGAATGCACTTGTTATTGCCGCTTGTCATATTCTATTATGGTTTATTTTGGATTACTTAATGCTAAGAATAACTCAAGTATGTCACGAAAATAAATTGCATTTTGTGAATTGAATATCGTGTGTTGTTGTTTTCTAGGATGGTCCACTTCCTTTTTCCAAATTTGAATTTGCTATTGCGTGGCTCGTTCGAGAATTCTCGTCATTTTACATCTATTTCAAAGCATTTACCGGTTCATCAACGGTTAAATGGCGTGGCAAAGAATATCGTCTCGGATCAGGTACACGAGCTGAAGAACTCTCACCTTCACCTTCACTTACACCATCTCCAGCACCGTCCATTGTTGAAACAATTCCATCGGCATCGTCGCCATCGATATCGTCTATACAATCGACATTGTCATCAAATTCAACATTGCCGGTGGTTGGACCTCACATTCTATCTTCATCATCTACGACTAAACAAACATCTCAGCTTGTTTGAATTTGTCTTTCTTTCGTTTCTCTCTTTCTCTCATTACATTTTGTTTGATTTACTTTTCTTTTTTTTTGTTGATGTTGTTGTTTTCCTTCGTTTATTTCTCAACGACGTGCTGGTCACGATTTGCTCATGTCATTGCAATTTATGATGGAGATAGAGTTAGACTTAGTCTCCGGAGCCGACATTATCCGAGATTTCACAAAACCAACGCTTTAGCATTTATTATCCAACCAACAGTGTTTTGTTTTCTTCTATTCTGCTATTCTCTCTTTCTCTCTTTTTTTGCTGTCTAACTAAAGTAGGAATGATTCTTGTACGTGTGTTTGTCTTTGTCTTCTCTCTCTTTTTTTTCTTTCTATCGGCTGTCTACTTTTCTTTACTTTTGTGTGTCTGTTGATTATTGTTATACGAAGAAGAAGGAAGAAGAAAATGAAAAAAAAAATGAAATACTTCAAAGATCAATATTCTTTCATTATGAAAAGCATTGATTTAAAACAAATTCAAATCTCCAATTAAATTTATTTGCGTAGTATGAATACAAAAGAAAACAGATACTTCAATTTCAAATGAATAGATACCATACGAATGAATTAGACTACTAACAAGTATAACCATCTGGCAGAAATCATTGAATATCAATTGTTTTGATAATGAATTTGTCATATAAAAAGCAAATATATATATATATATCTCGATATTATCGATTCAAGGTTTTTGTTTGTGTATGGAAAACGGAAACCAATAGGCATAAATACTTAACAAATGAATTGCGGAAATTGAGTAGAGAAAAAAAAACACTATTCAATGAAGCAACAAGGCCATTCGATCTTTAAAAAATGTGAAATATTAAAAAAAGAAATAAACTTATTTGAAAATAACCAAATATTGACAGAATATTAAGTCAAGTCGAAAGTAAAGTCTCCTTTGAAATGGTTTTCAATTACTTTATATATGATAAGATTTTATTTTAGTTTTTCTTTAAAAAGACTGCCTAGTTTATCAACGAATAGAATAATAATGCACGAGAAAAAATGAAAATGTTAATTTTGATTACTGAAAACTGAGTTCTATGACAAAAATGTTCATTTTGTTTTTTAAAAACATTTATGATTCCACAGATTGTGGTTGTTGTTGTTGTTGTTCGTTATTGGTATTAATAATAGTTATCATTGAACTAACACGTGCAGCTGCTTCTTCTTCATCCTCGATTTTCATTGATTCATATTCATTTGTTGAACAAACTTCTCGAAATTGAACTACATCTTCACTTGGTAAAACAGTTTCATTGATAATTTCGATTGGTATCGTAACATTCGTAGGTATTGGTTCGCCAACTAATTGTTCGGCAAATGCTGTTGTTGGTAATATACAACTTTCTGTATTCGTACTTTTATCAACTTTTAATATCGATGATTTCTTCTTTTTATTTTTCGTTTTTTCAACTTTTTTCTTCGGTTCAGTTGTTGTCGTTGTTTCAGCAGCATTTTTTTGTTGTTCATTGACTTTGCTTTTGGTTAGTTTACCACCCATGATTAATCTCGAATTGAATCTGTAAAAGTGAAGACGAACGATATGTAAATACAAAAGAGATATCAACGATGTCTGAGAATAGAAAGCTGTAGGCAAATGTTGATATTGAAAAGAGAACAAAAAATAACAAAAGATAACAATGGAATGTACGTTGGCGATGCATATGTACATGATACTGTGGCTTTCAACTGTCATAGAATGAATGTGTTTCTTTCACAATGATCGAAATGATTAACTGTAGACGCTTTTCTCATGAATTCCAAAGATAACACATGATGAAACATTTTTTATTTTATTTTAATATTTTCAATTCGTTTGCATATCGAAAGATAAAACAAATAATTTCTTTCTCTTTTCATTTTTATTTTAAATATATAAACAAAAAAAAAAGAAGAAGATATCAAATGATCGATAGTCTAGTACATACACGCACACAAAAAACAACAAAAAAATGAGATGTAATGAAATAAATTTCAGCTAAGAGGAAGTTTATCAAATGAGCAATCGATTTAATCACGATATTCTTCGAATTCTGGCCAACGATTATTTGTTTGCGTACCTAAAATTCTCAATATACAATTGAATTCGAATTTTTCATTGACAACATACCGTAATTTTGATCCCACCAGATTAAATCCTGTTGAATATCATGTGCTGTCAAACTCGCTTGATATTCTTCATTCATTTTATTCAAAATGGAATTGTCATGGGTTGCTGTTTGTAATAATTTCGAATATTCGTCGAATGTTTCTTTGAAAAAGTCGAGACGTTTCTTTTCGAAGGCTTGCGTTCGTTCGAAAACATCGGTCATCGCTTTTTCATAACGTGGCCTTTGTTCGCGTGCTTCGTTGATTGCTTGTTCGTATTTTGTTTTAGCAAAGCCAACTTCACGTCGAGCAACTTCGGCCTTATCAGCTAGTTTACGTTTTTGTTGATCATCAGCCGCTGTACGTTCGGCTTCGTCGGCTAATTTCGCTGTTTTACTTGCTTGAAAATAAGCTTTCTTGTATTCTGAAATTTTTTCGAGTAATTTAATCCAAGATTTTTGTGCATCGATGAAATCCTTTTCGAAATCTTTCGTAACTTTATAATGAACAAGTGATTTTTCATAGTTATCCTTTCGCCATTGTCGAAGTTTCGGAATCAACGAGTCGGTTAATGACGTTGATAGACTCGCGTGAACATCGGCGAGTTGTTCACCAGCTGTAACCGATTGATCCCAAACTTTTTTCGTTGTACCATATTCTTGTGATTTAACTAATTCGCCATGCCATTTACGTGACCAGGCCCGTAATTGATTCGTATAAACAGCTTCGAGTTGTGCTCGTTCTTCGAACATATCTGCTAATTGTTGAGCTAGATCATGACCATTTGTGCAACGTTTCAATGCAATTTCATAGGCGTTCGGTTCGAAAAAACCTCGGCCGTATGCAGAATTATTAGCGAATGCTTCTGGTCCAGCTGTTGCCGTACTCGAAACGGATATTGTCGGACTAAGTTGAGGCAGTTGAGAAGCGCTTTTTCGAGTGAACAAATTCATCTTGAATCGAGAAAGAAAGTAGAAGATAAAGATTTTCAATCAAATATATTTTATCTATCGATGTACGTGCGTATGAATCACGATCGTACTACTACGCAAAAAATAATAACAGAAGAAGACAACAAATAGAAAACAATTCATTCATTTCTGTCTGTTCGCGTTTATTCACTTGTTCGATGCGGTCGAGCCACTCGCATTGGCGTTTATCGACGAGAAAGTTCGAAGAAACAACAGAAAAAGAAAAAAACAAGAATACTAACTATGAGCAATATAGCTGAATCACCCTCAAGAAATACGGAGGAAGAAAAAGAAGAAGAAGGAAAAGATGTTCTGTAACGTCATGCTTACAATTCAATACAATCATTTCGGATTGTTCTCATCTGGTTAACACATGAAAGTGTATGAAAATCTCAAGATCAAAGTACAAGAAATGGGAAGTTGATGTCACGGATCTTAATAAATTCTTTTCCCTCAAATTTCCCCTTTTGTTTTATCGATAATAATATAAAGAAAAAGCAATACAAAATGATAATTAATTTAAACGATTTGAATACAAATACAAGATAGTTCTCAACGCTGTTCTACACAAGGTATACTTGCGCAAATAAAATCATGGGTCTTTTATTGATTGTTTAGTTTTAAAATACGAGACCGAATTTATAAAGGACATTCATCGGCGTGATATAAAGTTGTTGTTTTTTCTTTGTAAGTTATTTAGTTAAAATCGAGAATCCCATCGGTTCTCATCTGTAGGCTGTTAGCGGCTATAGGTTTTAATATATCACCGTACTTATTCAAGCATAGCGGAAAAAAATGAAACCATGCCGTTATCTTCTTTATTTTTCATATATATATATATGATGCATAATAATATATTGCGCCTCAAGTTAGTCAAACATCCACGGAGTACTAGCAAATCATAATTGCTGATTTTCTTCTTTGAGTTTGATATGCTTCTATGCGAGGATATATAGATTTACATAGTCTGTTCGAGGTACGAGAAGAACATTCCATAAACTCAATTATTAATAATTTTCGTATCTTCTTTCGTATTGTTTTTATAAAAAAAGTATACTAGCCCTTGTAATGCTCATAATATAAAATAAATAATTAGAAATCGAATACCTGTTCTATATTCGATACTTGTTTCTGAGAGTTATTCTTTTAACCGTTAAATATAAATGGAAATATATATATATATATATATGCGCTAGCCTGCGTAATAATGATCGAGTTGGAACAATAACAGACCTGATTTAAAGACCTTTAGTGAGTGAGTAGTAAAAACTCATTCTGGAATCAACCAACCGTATTTATATAATAAATTATTTGCATGACTTTCCTAACATTATTCTTTCTTTTTATAGCCTATTTACGTAGTATTTTTGTTTAAAACAAACTAATTAACTCCTTCCATATCAATTCCAAGCCAACAGTACAATGCGTTCAATTTTATTTGTTTTGTTTCTAACTCTTGTTCAATGTAATATTGATTCCAATGACAAAGTTATGTTTCGCATCTATGAACGTTTAGCATTTAAACATTGTGGTATCGATAATTATACGTTATGGTTAAAAAAACAAGACAATTTCAAGGAATTTCTTCAGATAGCTCATTTCTTTTTCGCTGACGATTACATAAAAAGTGAACAAGAAAAATATCGGCTACAACATCAATGTTTACGTGTCGTTGAACGCCTTCCAATATTCGTTGGAAGTGGATGATTAAAAACAAATGAATTGTTTTTTATGAACAGTTTATTTCTTTTCCTTTTTTTTTAAATTCAATAAAAGAAAAAAAACGCACAACAAACCAAACAAAATCTATATGAGTTTACTATTTAGCTGTAGCACTAGCTGGCAATGTTGTTTGCCTTTTAATTGGCAAATTACAATCTAATTTTCCACGAATAACTTTATAATGTACACCAGGCAAATCTTTTGTTCGTCCACCACGTATTAATACACTATGATGTTCTTGTAAATTATGTCCTTCGCCTGGTATATGCGCAACAACTTCGAGACCATTTTCTAAACGAACACGACAACATTTTCGATTAGCTGAATTGGGCTTTCGTGGTTTACGAATTATTGTTTTCAAAACAATGCCTAACACGAACGAACAAACAAACAACGCATTTCATTTAAATCAAATAATGATTTTCATATGAATACAAACCACGCATTGTTGGTTGTTCATCCATTTTACTTTTGGGTCGAGGTCGTATGCCTGTTATCCATATTGTATTCGTATGCATATGCCAAAGCGTATTAAAACTTCGACGAATCGTCATCGCTGGTATTGACGAAAGCATACTACTAGTTGTTACAATTGATTTCAATAAATTACTCAACATTCTGGGTTTTTTTTTATTTCAATCTAAAACGTATGTGTATATCTTGTATATAAGATGCAAACAAACAAAAAAAGAAACCAAAGAAGAAAAATAATAATAAAAAACACAAAACAAAGAAAAGATTAAAATAAAGTTTCTATTCGTATGATTTAATCCACGATTAGATGACGTGTCAAATACCAAATAAATAACGGTTGTAAAAGAACAATTAGAAGAAGTAAATAAATTCGACGTTTATTTCCACCGAAATTATACGATCGTGTTGCATCGGTATCGGGTAGAATTTGCAGACGAAGACACTTCACCTAAATATACAGAAAACAAAATTATTTCTGCATGTTGTGTTTTTAATTATATTAATCGTACGAGAAAGTATGATAACGATAGACTAACATAAAGTAATGAACAACGATAAATAAACAATGAATGCGTGACTAAATACGATGATAATGCAGTAATCATGCCAACGTATTTGTAACCACAATATGCAACTAAATCGAGAGTACGTAATTTTGATTGAACATTGAAGATGTAAAATGTGAAACAAAGAACACAGATTTCGATTATATTCCAAACAAGAACTGATGAAGCATGCATGCCTAATTGTTCCGGAGTAAATCTTTTAAGAATAAAACAAAAAAAAACAAGATCAATATTGAAGTCAATCGTAAAAATCCTACGTACCTATCTTGCGTTCCAAGAACAAGACCGGCAACGAGAACATAAGTTATAGCACTCATTACTGAAATAAATTTTAAAAAAAACAACGAAACAGTAAATTAGGAAAGGTAAAGCAAAACAAAAGATTTGTTTACATGGGATGTAATAATCAGGTGCGTTTGTATCGACTCGTGGTGGTACTGGTTCATCAGCACTGTATCCTAAGGACCAATTCTAAGTACAGAATGTCAAAAGAATATCATGAAATAGCTTTTCTTTTTATATTCTTACTCGTGGACGAAAAGGGAAAAGGAGTAGAAAGAGTTTATTTAGAACGTATGTTTGATCGACGGCAAAATAATATTTTATTGATGAAATGGATTTTTTCATCTAGAATTTCATTGAATTAATTTGATAGCAATGAGTATAAACGTGTTTTGTTTCATCTTTTGTCCTACTTCATTCGGCAGCATTTCAACAGTTTTTCCAGTAAAATCTTTCATTCCTTGTCCAACGACATTCAAACCGACATTGAATAAAGGATTATTCGATAGATATTCCATGCCTGGTATGACTTGACTTGGTCCCATTTGTTGTTGTTGTTGTTGTTGAGATGAAGGAGCATAGAAAGCTGTTTGAGGTGAAAAAAATGCATTATGCGATTGAGCAGGTTGGTGTTGAGGAATATTGTAATCGTTTGTATACGCTGGCGGAACTTGCTGCGGTTGAGGCATCGAATAATCGCCAGCATAGTTCGATTGAGACGTTGTTGAATAATCATCTCCATAGTTTGATGGGATTTGGTTGTCAGCTAAAATTTCAAAGACAAATAGTCGAAAATAATCGAAAAGATTTGTGCAAACTATAAGGAGCTGTTGGCTGATAGAATTGCGATGGTGGTGGTTGTTGTTGTTGCTGCTGCTGTTGCTGTTGTTGTTGTTGAGGATGTGGATAGTTTTTTGAAAGTCGCATTGGTCCACCTATAAGTCGATGTATTCAAAAGTTAAATGAATCATTCAATTAATCATAACTCACGAGAACTCATCTTGTCAATACGTGTCTCTCTATTAGATGATATAAGGAAAATAATGCATTAAATCCATATTAAACCGAGATGTGATGCGTTCATACTTACAGACTAATTTACCAATCAAAATAGCGAAAGAGCCTCAACAGATGTCGCTTTCTTCCTGTACACCTATATTCTCAAACAGACAAGTACAGAAGTGTAAAAGAAAAAGACAATTTTTATTTATTCCAAATTATTTGCAACTAGAAAAGTCGATTTAGTTGCTACATCTAATGTATTATTTGTTAATTGATTATTTGTAATTGTAATACGATCAGCATTTGTATCAACAGTTATAGCATTACCAATACTATCTTTAAAATAATTATTATTAATCATAGCTCGTCCGCTTTGAATATGAATGCATGGTTTTGTTTGATTCCAATCAGCTAATATCGAATCACTAATCGATATTAGACCTGGATGATCCCAAACAAGACATTGTTCGAAATGGCCCCATATAGATGCACCTCGTATGACAACTGTCGCATCCTTTGCATGTACTCCTGGGGTACTACGTCCAACGATTGCCACACGAGTTGTACCACCTTTAGCATTAGCGAGATTTAAATTTGAAAATAGAATGCCTTCTGTTTGCGTGTATGATATATCGATGCCGATATCGACTTGATCGAAATTAATATCTGTAAATTGTCCATTACATGAACCATACGTACTTTTATCGAATAACATTCCTGTATGATATCCAAAACTAAACACATCTTCGACGATTTCCCAATCAGTTCGTTGAAATATGAATGTAATTCCGTTGTTATTTATCCAATCACGAAATGCAGGATCATGCGACCAAAACGAATAGAAATGTATATGAACTATACGTCCAATATCATAACATTGATCAACAGCAATACCGACAGCTAACGGCTGACCGTAGACATTCTCAAACCAATGTCGAGGTGCTTGATATGTTGCTGCATCGATGCCTTTCCATGGATTAACTAACATAACATCTTTAACGAAATTATTCTCAATTCGTTGGTTGACTTGTCCACAACGAATTGTCCATGGATATGGTATTGGTGGCGTAGTAATGACTTGATTCGGATAATAAATTTGTAAACCTTCGACACCACTATTCGCTCCGAATAGAGATATGAATGGCATTCCTGTTTCATTGCCAGCATCAGCTACAGCAAGAAGTGTTGTACCTGAAGTACGATTTGCATACGGATCACCCCAATCTCTTTGTACATGAGATGCAACACCTTTCAAGACAGTCGCTGCAGGCACAACCAAATGTGTAGCAATCATATAATTCCCTTCAGGAACAAAAACAACACCACCACCTAAAGCACCAACATCGTTCAATGCTTGTTGAATTGCATTTGTATCATCGGTGATACCATTTCCTGTTGCATTATACGGTGGAGATTTAACATTGACATAACCAAATATTGCATCGATTTGAATGTTCATCATTTTTGAACTTGGATGACTAAATCGATAATTATGACCTTGACTATCGCTTATCAATAGTATCGATATTAATAGAAACATTAATTTCATTTTCATTTACTTAATAAGACTGTTCTCGAGTTCGTCTCAAGGCCCTTAAAGATCGTATATTTTAAAACAACGATATTGTCGTTGTCTTATCATTTTTATCAAACGATAACCATGCACCTAATTCTTTCATTTAAACTAAATTCTCAACATTTTCAATCATAGCATAGATGTCATATGCTGTTATTTATAAGCATGGCTAGATAATTGACGTAATTATGCAAACGTTATTTTGCTCGAGGAGAGAAAAAATAATATAAATAATATCGTTGCATGTATGAAGGATAGAAGAAAAGAAAAATGACAGATCAGTCAATCAAGCAATTTCATAGCAGTCATACGTCGATTGTTGATTCATATCCGAAAAGATGCCTATAGGAAATGTATTTGCACGTTGTTGTTGTTGTCGTCGTGGTTGTTGGTAAGTTTGAAATGAAAATTTGAATATCGTTTAGTCTGATAATCATATCTATTAGTCGTAAAGAAATTCCACCGGGTGGTATTAGCGAATTTCGACCAGTGAAGAAAGAGGATATGGAAATTTGGAACTTAGTAAACAATTTCAATTAATATCTCTGATTTTTCTTTGACAAAAATATATTTAGTATCAGCAACATTTGCAAAGAAAACTTCAGGAACAATTCAATCTGCCTAGTACTTATAAACTTATACCAGTTCGAGTTGCTACTCAAGTCGTTAGTGGAATGAATTATTTCTTTAGGGTACGAAAAGAAAAACTAGATATATTTCCTTTCATTAGCTAAAGGTTCTGTTTAGATCAAATTACCCAATGGTAAATATGCAACAGCTTGCGTTTGGCATACACCGTGGGAGCCCGATACGCATGGTAAAGACGAACAAGTGACTGTTCACGAAAATGTAGTCAAACGACCTAATACAACTTTTGGCTAAATCTTCACATATATATATATGCTTATGGACTCTGTTTTTCATTATCCTCATGTGTTTTTTTTATTCACTATTCAGTCTATATCTTTTTTTAAATAAAAAGCTTGTTTATTCATGAATATTATTTTCAATAGAACAAAATAGGATTCAGTTTTTAAATACCATCAGTTAATCTCACATGTTTTCGTGGTTGTGATGTGATTACTCTATCATATAAAACGATAGAATGCTCTCGTATCAACAGTAATAAGACTTACGATCCATCACGGCCTGGACAACAACAATCAAGTGGAATACATACAACGCAATCAACAGGTCCACAATCGCAGCACAACTAAAACAAATCTTTGAAATAAAAATCAATACTTTTAAAAATCTTTCTTACGGGAATACACATGTTTCAAATTCTGCTAATTTTATCGAATGAGTAACTAAATGTACTTTTTCGTCATTTACTAATATTATCTAAATGACGTACTCTCTATTGTTTATGTCACGCCTTTTTTCTCTTCGTTGCCTTTAATCGATCTGTCGTTTCTTCAAGGTTGTACAAAAATAAATCAGTCATATGTATCAAAGATTTGAAATATCTTCGACTTTTTTTTTACTATTAATCAATGTAACGGCGATGATTTGATGTATTTTAAAACCCTTTTGAATGGAGGAGACATCTGTTTACCTGAGGTAAAAAATGGAAAAAGAAAAGAAAAAAGATAAAAATCGATTGATGTGCATTCAACCTTGCGAAAACGAAAAAGACAGATGACGATATCCGAAGATCAAAGAGCAACTTGGTATCAAAATGGTCTTCAACGACCATTATTACCAACGAATAATAAGTTTGTTACTCGAAATATTTTTCTCATGTACGTTTGTTTTTATTTTTAAATAAATCGATTGAATTTCTACACTATTTTTACTGATTGTTATAGAGGACCGCCGGGAACTGGTAAAACTACAGTTGGACGTGAATTAGCTCGTCTATTGAACAAACCTCTTATCGATATTGATGATGATTGGTTAGAACCTCGATGGAAAACAAGTGTTGCTTCGAAATTAGCCGAACTTGGCGATGAAAAATTCATTGAAGCCGAAGGTCAAGAATTACTTGCATTTAATCTTGAAAATCATATTGTTTCTCTCACTGGTTCAAATCCATTGCATACGAAATCAATGGAACATCTTTCTCATAATGGTATCTTCGTGTTTTTGGATACGCCAAGACAAACAATCTTACATCGATGTGAAATTATGCTTGTCGATCGTATCGTTGGACAGAGTACGAGAACATTAAATGATATTCTTGCATGGCGTGAGCATATCTATGAGAAATTCTATGATCTTCGAGTTCTTATTGGTAAAAATCAAACGCCAACACAGGTTGCCGAACAAATTATTCGACAGTTAGAAAATCAAGCTAAAATGTACGAAAGTACACGAGCAAATTCACAAGAAAATAAACAACAATTTCTCGATGTTGTTCAACAAGGACTTGCGTCCGATGGCGGATTGTTCAGTAAGAAAAAAAGAATCGATCTTTACAAAAGTCAAGAATTTGTTTTTTTTTCTTTGAAAAGCTACTCAATCATTCAATCCATTTTCATTAAATGAACTCGAACGTTTAGTTGGCCTGCCTTATCCTGAAATTGCTTTACGTGTTATGGAACGATTTTCACTTGGTACTCTTCATCCGTCACATTTGCGTTCTTTACTTTGGCAAGCTTATGCTTCATTTCCTCAGCAGATTCTACCCGTACGACACTTGAGAAATAATCAGTATTTAATCGAAACATTTCATGGACCAACAGCGTCATTTAAAGATCTAAGTCTTCAATTATTGCCTCATTTAATGCAAGCAGCAACAACAACAACAGAATTAACATCGAATAATGAGAAGAAAACCAGTCGATTAGGTCTTCTAGTTGCCACATCAGGTGATACAGGTTGTGCAGCTTTAGATGCATTTGCACGATTACCTGGTACGCCTGTGATTGTTCTCTATCCGAATACGGGTGTATCAATTGTTCAAAAGGCCCAAATGCAAACAGCAACGGGTGATGTTTGTGTTTTAGGTGTCGATGGAGATTTTGATTTCTGGTAAATAGATACGAAACTTACTTTTTGATTTCATTTTGTTTTGTTTTTCAGTCAAAATACAGTTAAAGATCTTTTCAATGATAAAACTTTTCTTTCCGAAGTTAATCAACTCATTCCTGGCCTTCAGCTTTCGTCAGCCAATAGTATCAATTGGGCACGATTTTTACCTCAAGTCGTATTTACCATAGCATCCTATGTACAATTACTCGAACAAAATGTTATTAAACTAGGCGATCCAATCGATGTTTGTATTCCGACGGGAAATTTTGGTAATATGTTAGGTGCTGTTTTCGCTCGACGATTAGGTCTACCCGTTCGACATTTAATTACTGCATCGAATGAAAATAATATCATTGCTGATTTCATTCGTACAGGTTTGTATGATTTACGTCATCGATCATTTCATAAAACGATCAGTCCAAGTATTGATATTTTAATAAGTTCAAATCTCGAACGATTTCTTTATTTATTGACAAATGGTGATGCATCATTAATTCGAGATTTATTTACTAAACTTGCTCAAGATCGATATTTTCAAGTCGATTCAAATTTATTAAAACAAATTCAATCAGAAATTCAAGGTGATTGGACAACTGAAGATCAATGTATTGAAACAATGAAAAATATTTACGAACAAACAAAACAACTCATCGATCCGCACACAGCTGTTGGCGTACATGTTGCTGATAAATATTCAAAAGAAGACAATGTTCCAATGCTTATCTCGTCGACTGCACATTACGGCAAATTTCCTCGACCTGTTCTGAAAGCTCTCGGGAATAGTCAACCATCATCATCAGATGATATAGCAAGTCTATTGAAAGATTTACAAGTATTACAATCAGAAACACCCATGCATCCGGAATTGATCGAATTGCCTAACAAACCAATCGTACATACGAATACCGTCGATGCAAATAAATCCGCAATTATCAAAGAAATCAAAATTTTTCTAGAAAAATTTGCCAATAAACATTAATCATTATTTTTAGCTACCAACAAACGAGAAAAAAAATTCAGCAGAACTTTAACCTCGATCTATTAACTTGATCTGCATATTTTAAATATTCCTCGCTAGTAAGAAGCAAACTGCAATCTGTTTGAGTATTAAATAGACTTTCTATTAAAGTCTATGCACAATAATGATGAGAATCATTTCAACCAATGAACTCTTATACGTTTTAATTACCATTCTTAAGAGCAAAAAGGCATTTTCTTCATGATTTAACTCGGAAAATGAAACTCAGAAACAATATAGAGGGGAAAAAAGAACAAATGTTGATGAATAATATTTCTTACAATTGATTTGTCAAAAGAAATTCTCATCTTTCTTATCAATTTAACTAAACACAGACAATTTCAATCATTATTCAATTGACGTCAATGTTCATCAGTCATTTCGATTGATTCGACTACACGTCTTTATCTTTTTCTTGAACAAATAATCAATAGTAGAGAAAAAAGAGAGAGAGAGAGAAAGATGAAGATATTTCGGAGAATATGAATACAATTGCTTTTAGTCCACCCACTGGTATGACCCTGTTCATGTGTGTGAAAAGAATATTTAAAAAATAGAGAGAGAACAAGAGAGGAGAGAAAAAAAATCGAGGGGAGAGAGAGAGAATCCGACTATTCACTTTTTCTCTTTTATATAAAAGCCGATTTGTCGTCTTCATCGTAATTAATATTTGCAAATCAAGATCATGTGTATTGTTGTACCTTTTTGATCGTATTTGATTTTGACTTGCAAAGACTACAGCCGGAAAGATCGACATGGATCGTAAGTACTTGTTCTCGCGCTTCGATTATCTTTTGTTATACTAAAATTCGATCATACGAACAATTGATTTAACCACTTTCGCAACAATTCTATAGAGACCTCTCCCAATCGCCCGTTGGCTGAGAAGATGTTGTGGTATGCCTATTTGATTTTTGTCACTTTAGTTAACATCTGACTGCGCATATATGTATGTGTGTGTGTGTCTCCACCCTATTTTTCTGTCATCAACATCATCATAGTGCTCTCTAACTTCTTCTCCTCTCCTCTCCTCTTCTTCTTTTCTTCTCATTTTCTTAGCAGCAATTGAAATAATGTTGTTAGAAGTCGTTCGCTCTCGTCAATCAAAGACGCTTTTTCATTGGCAGTAGTTAGTCGTTTTCTTTGCTTGTAAGAATGAATCAAAAAAAGCTAAAAAAAGAAAAAAAAAGAAAATGAAGAGGAAAAGGCGAAGAAATCTATGCTAACAATAGCTAACATATATATAAAAACGAAGAAGAAGAAGAAGAAAAAAGCCGAGAGAACATTGTTCAACATCGACACTTCTTAAAACATTTAATAGCTGAAGAGAAGAAAAAGAAAAGCGAGGCCAACCATGGAGTCCACCGACCCTCAACTATCAAACAAGACCTCAACTCTATTGCCACCACCTTCAACTTGGCCAGCCTTGTACAGATCATATTTTGGTAGGATTTTGATTGTATAACTGGATATACATATGTGTGTGTGTGTGTGTGTCTATGTGGATATATTGATTGTCTTGTATTGAGATCATTGAATATCAGAAGAGAAAAGAAATGATAAAAATTTAAAAAATGAAACTATTCAATTTGTTATGTTGTATTTTTGTTTTTGATTTGTTCTCTCTCTTATTTCATTATCGAGTTAAGTTTCGATTGAACATATATGTTTATCACGCACAACGAATAAATCCTTTCGTAGGCATTTTTTTATTGTTTCTCAAACGAAATAATGTTCTGTCTGGAATGTAGTTCAGGTCATTGTGGTAATAAGTGAATGCTATAAGAGATGATGATGATGATCAAATTCTCCCTCTCTCTGCTTGTTATGTAAAAGAGTTCAAAAACGAGATAAAGGTCTTGTTGTCAATACACCTTGAAAAAAAGTTTTCTTTTAAAAAAAACGAAAAAGACGCGTCACGAAGGTTACACACACATTTCGATGTATTCTTCATCTATTGTCTCGACATACGAAGACCTTTTTTCTTTCGAATGTGTTCTTTTCCTTCATTGTTGTTGTCACATTTGCTTAACCTTTCCGTTTTTCTTTTTCTTTTCGTTTCGTTTTTGTTGTATCCTCCAGCTTATCATCGTGTATTGTCATTTTTTCCTTGTTATCTCTCGCTTTTTTTTTCTTCATTCACATTTCACTATTAACAAGTCAATTTCGGTTTGTTTTTACTTTGAAAACAACGAAAAAGAAAAATTATTTCCCGTATGTATATCGACACTTTTTTTTGCATTATCTCTTATTATAAATAATGACCAACCGCGAGAGGCGAAGCAGAAGAGAAAAAAAAGGTCGTTATTAAACCATGTCCGTTTATTGTGAATACCAAATATCCGTTCCGATACAAGGTCAGATGAAGCTATATAGTTAACGAGACTCAAATGTTCTTTATGTGTATATGTTTGATAACCTAATATTATAGTGCTACTCGAGAGAAGAATTCTTTTTTTTTCTTCTCTCTCTCTCTCTTTCTTCTTTTTTGACCATCGGTTATTGAATGATTTGTCCGAGTATGAAGACATTCATATAATACAATGAATTGTAAGTAAAGACCTCTTCGCCAAAGAAAAAAAAAGGAAATATTAGCATTCATTGTCTTGTCGTACTTAACACATGTTTATTTTGAATAGACTCGAAAAACTCGACATGTGCTTTGCTTTTCTTTTTGTCTCTTTCTATCTCTTGTTGACGCTTGAAAAAAACGATCAGCAGCATGTAAGAATGAATTAATTGTGCATATGTGAAGATGATCGTTCTTTTTCCATATTTCATTCGCTGATTTTCTCAAACGATGAACTTGATTGGTCAAAATTTTTTTTTCATTCTCTTTCTTTTCATTTTTTTTCAGCGTTTGCATTTGGTTCACCGATGACACTTATGAATCATCATCACCATCATCAGCAACAACAACAACAACAGCAACAACAATATATTCCACCTTCATGGTCAACCACTGATAACAGCACACGTTTTCTTTCAATTGATTCCCAACAATCTCAACAACAACAACAACAACAACAGTGTCGTTCGTCATTTTCAAATGAAAATAATTCTTATTCGACAATATCATCGCATATTCAACCGAAATTAGAGCCAAATAATATTTTACTCAATGGTACAAATGAAAGTCTAATCGATGATCAACGTACAGATACACATTCGTCGATCATCAATGATAAACAAACAGTTGAATGTGTCGTATGCGGAGATAAATCGAGCGGAAAACACTACGGACAATATACATGTGAAGGATGTAAATCGTTTTTTAAACGTTCCGTTCGACGAAATTTAAATTATACATGCCGAGGAAAGTACGTTCGAAATCGATGATTACCTATGCCATTGAATTCTTGTTGTTGTTTGCTCTTTAGTCGAAAATGTCCGATAGATACTCATCATCGAAATCAATGTCAATACTGTCGATTTTCTCGTTGTTTAAAAATGGGCATGAGACGTGAAGGTTAATCATTTGTTTTCCAAAAATCTTTTTCTATTGTCTTCTTCTAGCTGTTCAACGTGGTCGTGTCCCGTCTGTAACGAATACTTATGGTCATTTTACGTTTCCATCTGATGCACACAATTATTTGAACAATTATATCTCGCATTTAGTTCGTGCTGAACCTTATTCATTTCTTTCCAATCGTTTTCAATCATCATCATCAACAACACCTGCACCTGGCAGTTCATCGAATTCGAATTCATCGACATCATCTGAAACCAATCCTAATCTAATCTCAATGGATAACGCATGTGAACTAGCAGCTAGTCTCCTATTTGGTGCCGTTGAATGGGCACGAAATATTCCATTTTTTCGTGAATTAAATCTTAATGATCAATGTTTATTATTGCAAGTAACTTGGAATGAATTGTTTCTTCTAAATGCCAGTCAATGTCATATGCCGATTCAAGCAACACAATTGTTGATTTTAAATGGCATTCATACGAATACGATTGAAACGGAAAAAGTTCAAACTTATCTTGATCAAACAAGAAAATTTCAAGAACAAGTCGAAAAATTCAAAGCCATGCATTTAGATCATGCAGAATATTCGTGTTTGAAAGCGATTATACTTTTTACACCCGATGTATCCGGTTTATCCGATCCGGCACATATCGATACTCTTCAAGAAAAATCCGTTCTTGCACTGGAAGAATATATTAAAAGTCAATATCCATCTCATTTAAATCGCTTTGGTAAACTTCTTCTTCGTTTACCAGCTTTAAAATTAGTTAGTTCACACGTAATCAAAGAAATATTCTTCGTTCGTTTGGTTGGCAAAACACCGATCGAGTCACTTATACGAGATATGCTATTAACAAATAGTACATTTCCAAACGGAACAGTTTCATCAACAGCAGCACCTTCATCATCATCATCGACAGCAGCAGCAACAGCAGCAACAACAACAGCAATACCTGCGTATAATTCAAATCAATATACAGCATTTGCACAGTAATAGAGCGAAGAAAAAAGATTATTTTTTATTCAAGGAATTCGATGGGCAGGTGTTTGCTTTTATAAAGCACTCGATTTCATTCTCAAATAGAAAACATATATATATATATATATATTATTTCAATTGGTGGACTTCAATTTTTTTCTTTCTTTCTTTTTTGTTTTGTTTTGTCATATTGAAAAATAAAACGTCTATATCTCTCTCATATGGCATCTGCTCGATTTCAAATTGAATGAGTTAAACAATTGTCAAAAGGCGTTCACCCGGAATTGATCTTTTTCTTTCTTGGATTGAAAAATAAATCGAGTCAGTCTAATTATATTTGATCCGGTCTTTCGATTAATTATTGATGAAAAGAAGAAGAAAAAGAAGAAGGAATGTCTGGAAATCAATAGTTTCGAATGACATCTATCGATCGAGCAAAAATCAATTCGAAATTGAAATCAAACATTTCGTTTCAAAAATTTTCTTCGAAATTTCTTCGAAAATCTTTTTTGCAAACTAACTTTCTCTTCTCAATTAATAGAGGCAAAATTTCGTCACACCAATGAAATTCATTCATTGATTTCATATTGGTTCACAGTGTCTTGTCTTTATATCTAAACTTAACTCGGACACAGACATTTTTTTTTCTCCTCTCCCTTTCGATGAAATTATACAATTTAACACTACAACGTCCCGGTGGTATCACACATGTCATACATGGCAATTTCTCCGGACCGAAACAACAAGAAATCATTGTTTCACGCGGTTCGATTCTCGAAGTGCTCAAACCTGACCCAACGACAGGCAAAATTCACACCCTACTAACATCGAATGTATTCGGTATTATTCGAGCGCTTCATCCAATTCGATTGACGGGCAGTAATCGAGGTAGCTACGCCTTGTTCATTGGAAACAAAAGTCGAAATTAATCGATTGAATATGTTCTAGATTATATTGTTATTGGATCGGATTCTGGTCGAATATTGATTCTTGAATATAATGGACAGAAAAATGTTCTTGAAAAGGCAAGAAACGTTCGAAATTTGACAGCATTTTTCCTAGAGACTTTTCTTCAGTTAGGTACATCAAGAGACATTCGGTAAATCTGGTTGTAGACGAATTGTGCCCGGACAATTTCTTGCCATTGATCCCAAAGGACGTGCTGTTCTAATCGGTAGAATTCGGATGATTTGCTTATTCGAATATGTTCACTTGATTTGTTTTTGATTAGGCGCTTTGGAAAAACAAAAGTTAGTTTACATTCTCAATCGAGATTCTCAAGCACGTTTGACTATTTCATCGCCACTCGAAGCTCACAAAGCGAACACAATCACATTTCATACTGTTGGTGTCGATGTTGGATTCGAAAATCCTGTCTTTGCTTGTTTAGAAGTCGATTACGAAGTAAAAAACCACCACCACAACAACAAATAAGAATATTTTCTTTGATTTCGCTTTTGTTTTTTCTTTTGCAAAGGAATGTGATAACGATCCAACTGGCGAAGCCGCACGAGATTTGAAACAATCGTTGACATTCTATGAACTTGACTTAGGTCTTAATCATGTCGTTCGAAAGCAATCAGAGCTATTAGAACGTTTTGCCAATCTACTAATCACAGTTCCCGGTGGCACCGATGGACCGAGTGGTGTTCTTGTCTGTTCGGAAAATTATATAACATTTAAAAATTCCGGTGCTCAACCGGATATTAGCTGTCCGATACCTCGACGTCGAAATGAAATCGATGATCGTGATCGAACAATTCTCGTTGTTGCAGCAGCGACACATAAAACGAAAAATATGTTTTTCGTTCTCGTTCAAACTGAACAAGGAGATATTTTTAAAATTACATTGAATCATGATGCTGACATGGTAATATTGAATAAAACTTGAATTTCCGAGATTGTGTTCAAATTCAATTTGTTCTAGGTAACAGAAATTCGTTTGAAATACTTCGATACCGTTCCCGTGGCATCGGCCATGTGCGTTCTTCGTAGTGGTTTTCTTTTTATTGCATCTGAATTCGGCAATCAGTATGTTTACTTGCGAGATTAACAGAGGAAAACTAATTGAATTTGTGGTTTTTAGTTATTTATATCAAATCACACAATTAGGTGACGCTGATTCCGAACCGGAATTCAGTTCATTAGAACGTCTCGAAGAGGAAGATACATTCTTTTTCGTACCACGAAAATTAAAAAATCTCGTTCTCGTCGATGAAATGGATAGTTTATCACCGATAACATCTTGTCATATAGCTGATTTAGCTAATGAAGATACACCACAACTCTATGTCACTTGCGGACGAGGACCACGATCAACATTGAGAATACTTCGACACGGTTTAGAAGTAAAATCAATCTGTTCATTAAAATTTTCATATTTTGTTTTTGCTTTTATTAAGGTTACAGAAATGGCTGTTTCGGAATTACCTGGTAATCCGAATGCAGTATGGACTGTCAAAAAACGAGCTGATGGTAAAATTCTACAAACAACAAGTCGAAAACTAAGCTCTGATTTTCTTTTTGTTCAGAATTATTCGATGCATATATCGTCGTTTCATTTACAAATGCTACTTTAGTTCTTTCGATCGGTGAAACCGTCGAAGAAGTCACAGATTCGGGTTTTCTGGGTACAACACCGACATTATCCTGCAGTCAACTCGGCGACGATTCGCTTCTTCAGATCTACCGTGAAGGCATGCGACATATTCGTGCTGACAAACGTGTCAACGAATGGCGAGCGCCCGGCAAAAAAACGATCACACGTGCAGCTGTCAATCAACGGCAAGTTGTCATCGGTTTAACCGGTGGCGAACTTGTTTGCTTCGAAATGGACGTTACCGGGCAACTAAACGAATATACCGAACGAAAGGAAATGCCCGGTGATATTCTTTGCATGGCACTTGGCACGATACCTGAAGGTGAACAACGCTCGCGTTTTCTTGCTGTTGGCCTGTCGGACAGTACAGTGAGAATACTTTCGCTCGATCCACAGAATTGCTTGGAACGATTGAGTATGCAAGCATTGCCAGCGATAGCTGAATCGCTGTGTATTGTCAAAATGAATACGACTGAAGGCGGTGTTGTTGTTGATACGAGCGGCGGACGAGAACAACAGATCGGCTCGACGGGAACCTCGTATTTAAATATCGGTTTACAGAATGGTGTACTTCTTCGAAGTGTTTTGGATTCAGTTACTGGCGATATGTCCGATACACGTACGAGATATATCGGCTCGAGACCGGTCAAATTATTTCGAATCTTAGTTCACGGCGGTGAAGCTGTACGTGTTTTCTATTTTCAATTTAGCAGAAAAATAAAAACCGAGTTGTTGTTGTTTTTTTTTCGTTTCAGGTTTTAGCAATGTCGAGTCGAACATGGCTCAGTTATTCATACCAAGGTCGTTTTCATCTAACGCCTCTCTCCTACGAATCTCTCGAACATGCGTCCAGTTTTGCGTCGGAACAATGTTCCGAAGGTATCGTCGCCATAGCGGGCAACACTCTTCGGTACGAGAATAAATCATTCCAAACAAAATTCAATCAATTTTCGTCTGTTTCTTTTCTCTCTTGTAGAATTTTAACATTAGAAAAACTCGGTGCGATATTCAATCAAGAAATTCGTAAATTAAAACTAACACCACGTCGTTTTATCATTCATCCGGAAATGCATTGGCTCTACGTGATCGAATCTGATCACGCATCGTACACTGAAATCACCAAACAGCAAAAACGTGAACAAATCGGCAAAGAAATGATCGATGCTGTCGACGAAAAAGACAAAGAAGCAACACGAGAAGTCGTGAACACGATGTTAGCCGAGAAGATTCCCGAGGAAACATTCGGCGCACCGAAAGCCGGCAATGGTGCCTGGGCTGCACAGCTACGTATCATGGATCCGATTAGCGGAGAAACGAAGTTTATCTACGAATTCGAACAGAACGAATCCGCCGTTTGGTAAAAACGAACCGACATGTGTTTTTCTTTAATTCGTCTGTTTTAGTTTGAGTTTAATGCGATTTGATACGCGACCAGCGGACACGTTTTTACTCGTCGGTGTAGCGCGTGATCTCGTTCTCTCGCCACGTTCGCATTCAGGCGGCATGATCTATTGTTTTCTCGTGTTGGAAAATGGCGAACGATTACATTTTATTCATCGAACTGTTGTCGATGAAATTCCAAGTAAGAGCAAAAAGAGAAAAAAAAACGTGCGATGAAAAAGAAATTCTCTTGTCTTTTTTTAGCCGCGATTTATCCATTTATTGGCAAAGCTCTGATTGCTGTCGGTCCTTGTATTCGAATTTATGAAATTGGAAAGAAAAAATTACTAAAAAAATGCGAGAATAAGGTAAGTAAATCGACTGAAAATCTTCGGTTTCAATGAAATTCAGTATTTTTCTTTCCAATGAAAATATTGAGATGAAACAGAAGAAAATAAATCGTACTGATTTTAGCTCGTTAGCATGTTCTTTTATACATTCTGACGTGTATAAATCAGTAACAAACGAAAAACAACAAAAACAAAATCGACGTTGATTTATTTTTCCCTTCAGAATATTCCAAATCAAGTTGTGACTCTTCAAACATTAGGCAATCGAATTTTCGCCACTGATGTTCAAGAAAGTGTACATATATTTCGATATAAACCAATGGAAAATCAAATTGTCACATTCGCTGATGACACTTGCCCGAGATTTACTGTTGCAGCATGTTTGCTCGACTATAGTACCGCCTGTGTAACAGATAAATTCGGAAATATCGCGATCGTATGTCACACAGAAATCGTTACCTTTTCGTTTGAAAAAAAATGAGGTTTTTTTTTTGTTAAAAATAGTTACGTATTCCTGTCGATGCAAATGATGATGTTGAAATCGATCCAACTGGAAGTAAAGGTCTTTGGGATCGGGGTTTGTTAAATGGTGCATCGAATAAAGTAATTGAAATAACGAAAAGTACATCGATTAATATGTACGATTGTTTTTAGTGCGAATTATTGGCACATTTTTATATTGGAGAAACTGTGACATCAGTTCAACGTGCGACTTTGATTCCAGGTGGATTTGAATCTCTCGTTTATACGACATTATCAGGATCGATCGGTGTACTTTTACCATTCTCATCGAATGAGGTATGAAAATTGACCGATTTTGCTGTGTGAAATGATGAATAAAAGATCAAGTCGTTTACAATTCTGATATTGATCTTTGACGATAAAAAATCCATTGATTTCTGATCACACATCGAAATGTAAAACAAACAAATCTATAAATTTCGTTTTCTTCTAGGATTATGACTTCTTCCAACATTTGGAAATGCACATGCGTGCTGAATATCAAACTTTAGTCGGACGAGATCATCTAGCGTATCGATCGTATTACTATCCAGTTAAAGTAAAAGCCGAGATGATTGTCTTCTTTTTTTTTGATTTTTTTATTTTGAAGAATGTGATCGATGGAGATCTCTGCGAACAATATAATCATTTAGACATCAACAAACAACGAATGATTGCCGAGGGTCTCGATCGAACAACGAGCGAAGTGGCAAAAAAATTAGAAGATCTTCGTACACGATTTGCTTTCTAATCGGAATAAAAAAAACATAAACTTTCTTGTGTTTCATCGGTCTTTTTTTTCTGTATTAATGTTTGTATTCATAAATGTTGTTCATATAGGTAATCTTTGATTTCACAAATAAAAACTCAAACGAAAAGTTTAACGGACTTGAAAAACAAACGAAAGCAAAACTCATTGAATAATTCGATTTTCTATAAGAAGAAAATATGTGATTGTAAATTCTATTATTCACACATATGTTTCCTTTCATCTCAATATTTACGTTCGATCACAGTAAAGAACACTATGTAAATTGACTTTACCTCTAGGCAAATGTGATTTAACGAGAGGTGTCATAAAATATGAGTATTTTGAATTAAGACGCGGATTGCTATGATCTAGAGGGAAAAAAGTACAATACGTTCTTTTTCTTGTTATATGAAATTACGATCAGAGAGTTAATAATTGAATTGAAACAAGCAAATGGCAGGAATTTCTCTTTCTTTCTCGTTCTTTGACTCAAAAAGGAATAAATTTTCTTTTTCGTCAGAATAAAAAGAAAGAGTACGATAGTACACCCTATCATATCGTTGTGCATTTTTCTTTCTTTCCTTCTTGACAGAGTAATCTTGAGTTTTAATGACAAAATTCTTTACGAGAAAAGAGCGAGAGGCGAAATCTTAATCTCACCCTCAAGATTATTACTCATTTGATCTTTGAATTTTGTAATCGAATGAGAAAAAAGAAAGAAAGTTAGCAAACACGGAAGTTTTTTTATATCAAATAACAGACAAGTACTGCAAAAAATTTTCTTCTTCGTCGTCTGCATTTCACCGACTTGTGCAAACAGGTTTATTTACACAAAGACCACCTATTCAAAGACTTTCTTATTTCGTTAAGATTGATGAATTTTCTTTTTTTTCTTTCCAGATGTTGATGTAATTGGAATCTGTCAAAGAAAAACGCCAGAGACATTATTCATGCTTCTTTTTTTATTTCTCAATAAGATTATAAATGATTGATGATAGCAAGGCGATTATTCGACATTCAATGCGTTATATTTCTCGAATTGTCAATAGTTTTCGATGGGTACTCACATTTTTCGGTAGAATCAAACGAAACAAGCCGCATTCATTTGAATAAATTTTCTTTTGTTTTCTAGTTTTATTTATTCTCACTTACTTTTCAATAAATTGCCTATCGAAAGCAAGTTTATACGGTGCATTAAATATTTTTACTGTTGATTTTATCGATGAAAATCTTGTCGATGATATTAATCAAACAGATCGAACTCATTTCTATCTGGAAAATCTATCTTCGTATGAAAATGAATTGTTAACTAATCGTGTAAACATCTTCTTTCTTCAAACATCTGAAAACGATCATATTCTCTTTCGACATGGCTGCTCAATTGAATCTGCAGCACGTTTACATCCAAATAGTCGCGTATTTGTTCTCATGCGTAGTCAAACAATACATCGACACAAAGGCTCATTTACTCGTTTATCAACATACGCAAACATACGTTTTGTTCATTTTAATGAACATGAAATCTATGCCGATACAAGTTTAAAACATCTTAATCAAACAAAACGTCAACAGTTCATACGTTATTTTGCTATTTCACATTTGAGTGATTTTCTTCGTACAGCTTTATTGTACAAATACGGCGGTATCTATTTTGATCTTGATGTTATTCCATTGAGAGATTTTCGTTCGTTTTCGAATACAGTCGCACTCGAATCAGACGATGGTGTTAATGTTGCAGTTTTAGCTTTCGAAAGACAACATCTTGCCTTAGATATACAAATGGATATACAATTACAATTAGTCAAGAGTAGTTTCAATGCATTTTGTTGGAATTGTGTGGGTCCATCGGCTCTATCGCAAGCATTGAAACGTTTATGTGATAATCAAATTCTGCATGTGCATGCTAAAGATAAATGTCATCGAATTGACATTCAACCATCGTTTGTTTTCTATCCAATTGAATATCAAGTAAAATCAAAATTTGATTTTTTAATTTAACCTTGATTTATTTTGATTTTTATCAAGGAAATACCTCAATTCTTTCGTCGAACAAAATCATTCAATGATGTGAAATATCTCATTCAGAATTCAAGTGTCTATTCGATACATTATTTTCATCATATGACCATGAATTTACCGATCGAAAATCAGTCTCCATTTGCTCGTATTGCTCAAATCTATTGTCCGAAGATTTATGAAAAATTAATTGATAAAACAGATATTCATCTTCAACAGTCATCATCATCGAAAAGAAATATTCTTCTATTGTGTTTCATTATTACACTACTAGCAGTTTCAATATTCTTCTTAACTAATATTTATCTTCTTCCATTACATCGTCAACGAATGATGACGATGATCTAAATTTATTATTAGTATTTTTTTTTGCTGTTTATAATTTTCCAATGAATTTTTACGTCAGATGTTTATAAGTTGTTGTTGTTTTCGTTGTTGTTAATATATAAGTATATACGTATATATTATTTTCTTGTATCTAAAATCTTTGACTGTTTAAGTTTAGTTTATTTTATTTCTAATTCAGGCAAAACACAATTCAGAAAATCTTGCGGTCGCTCTGCATGCACCCAATGACCGGCATTCGGAATTCGAATAAGACGAGATGAAGGAAATAGACGTTTAATCTTCGGCATTGATTTATCACTGAAAGAAAAAAAAACAACAACAGATTAATAAATCAAAATCAATGAATTCAGACTCGATATATTTCGATTTGCCACCAGCTATGAACAATGTGTCTGTATTTGTTGTTGCATTGTCAAATTGACTGGGAAATTCCATAATATCATTCATATATTCTTCGATTGTTTCTAAATTTGCTCGCCAAATAAAACGTCCAGTTGCTTCATCATAAGCGATTAACATTAAAAGAAAATCACGAACACTTTTATCCTAAAATACAAACATATTCAAACATCATCATTGTTAGTTCGACTAACTTTTCGTAAAGATTCAGCTGATTCTTGAAAGATCTTATCCATTGTTCGTCGAGCTGCAACAACATCTTTTTCATGTTGTACTCGATGAATATTATCTAATAAAATTCTTGTATACGATGGAATCTCACCCACAGATGCACTAATTGTCGGTGAAATATCCACAACAATTAATTTCCGCAACAATTCAGGCTAAACAAACGAATCCAGATCAAATCAAATGTGCAATCACAACACTGACTTGTTGTAAAGCAACTAACATCGATGCTTTTCCACCCATGCTATGTCCCATTAGAATGGTTTTTGGTCTATTATGTCTTCGAATTGTTTCAATTAAATCGCTTGCCATATCAGCGTATGTCATTGATGTAGTCGAAGGTGAATCACCATGATTACGCATGTCAACTGTAACTACCTGAAAATTTCATTCGATTTGATAAAAACTATCGTAAAATCCAGTATAACTTTCCCACTTTTATATTTGCACGATGACTGAATGCTTTTGCTAATGATCGCCAATTGGTTCGAAAACCAAATAAACCATGTCTAAAATACGAACACCCTCAATCGAATTCTATGAAAGCAAAGAAAAAACATACGCTATAATCAGACATCGCTCAGAATCATCGGTTTCTTTTGGTGGCTCATAAACATCTTCTGTTAATTTCACCGGTCTAAATGATCAAAATACAGTCGTAGAGATACGCTCGTCGATTTGTACCTACGATGTATGTTGAAATCTTCGACAATGACTTAGAATTGAATGATTTTGCCGATTAAAAAACTTCAAAGATGAATAAAATCTCGGAAAATTATTCATCTGCAAAAGTCATAGGATGAAGAAGAATTAGTTCGAATTTGTTTTTATCTCGAAATTTGTCTCTCATGCTTGGCTTTTTTATTTAAATAAAAAGTAATAGACTGATCAAATCCAAGATAACACAAAAAAAAGAGAGAAAATGAAAAATAACCAAGAGCAGAAAAGAGAGAGAAAAAAGACAAACGAAATTGTCTATGTAGCTTTCGCTCGTGTTGCTGCACGTTTGCCGACTTGAGCTTGAAAACCAGTTTTGATACCAGAAACAAAATATCGCGATCGACAGTTCTTACACAATAGTACGGAAAGACGTTCTTCTTTTTGCAATTCTGTGTCCGGTGAACGACAAGTCTTACAAATAACATATTCCTCTACACAAACAAAAACCAACGACAATCATTTGGAAATTCAACACCAATTTTCTTACTGATATATGATCGGAGTACATTTTCGATTTGTTTCTGTTGAAAACGTCCTTTGATAATCAATGCGCTGTTGGCGTCGATCGAACCACTGCGCAAAAAGAAAGATTTTCAAAATGAACTAAATATCAAGATGAAATCATGCGAACATACTTAGTACCCAATTCAGCAAGTAGATATTGATGTAAATGTTTTTCTTGTCGTTTGAGTCTGAAGAGAGAGAAAAGAAAAACCAAAGGATTGACTTTAATCTTTCGGAAAATAGTGTTCACTTACGATTTGCATATTTCACCGAAATTAGAAAACGATGTTCGTTTAGTACCGATACGTGCAACTTGAGGTGGTTTCAAAGTTAATTTTATCTTTTCACTTTCGTTTACGTTTGGATTTTTCTCGCGAATAATATTAAACACTCGAGTCAACAACTAGAAATTCAAAGGTGGCTATTGAAATCAATTTCCAATCGTATTACTTCATCGTAAGAATATTCGCCTTGAATAGATGTTGAATCCGATGTTGTTTCATCACCAGCTGTTCCAGTTGTTGTATCTTTCTACAGGAAATTATTATCGTTTCTACTTGAAAATGTAAAATGAATGGTTAATTACTTGAACGTCACCTTCACCGGTTGCTCCTGTTGTATCACGAGCTGGTTTCTTCTTTTTCTTTTTTCGAAGTGCGAGAACATCGCCTTCATCTTCATCTTCGCCTCCAGCCGCTGCTGCTGCTCCTCCTTGATCTGCATTCACATTTTCTTGATTCTGAACAGCAGAAATTCAGGTGTTTTTGTTTTAATGTTCAAATTCGATTTACTTGACTGGATTCGGCAGCAAATGCAACGGTTTTACTTTTTCGTTCTTTTGTTGCCGACTGTTCAGTCGATTCGTTTTCATCGCCTTCTTTTTCTGCATTGGTTTGATCATCTCTTGGTTTCTTCTTCTTCTTCTTTTTACTCAAATCGAATATCGACTAAAAATGATTTTGAAACGAAAATTAAAACCGAGAAAATCATTTAGTACGGAAAACGTACGTCATCGGGTCCGTCAGCTGCGTCGGCCATGTTTATCTTAGTTAACTGTTTGTCAATTGATTTAAAAGAAAACTGATTTCTGACGCAATAAAAAGAGCAAGTTTTCCTATTGGTTCGAACGAAAAAACCATTGATCTTTAGTCATGACCTCTATCTTATCTTTTTAAACGAAAAAAACTTGATTGAAAATCGAATATTTTCGTTCAGAAATTTATTTTCTTGTGATACAATCGAAAAAAAAATTCATCATTTCATTAAATCAATGAAAAATATCTATTAGCGACGCGTAGAATTAATTAACCGAAATTCATTTGAAAAATTTTCGCATTCGTAAAAAATAAAAATTCATTTCAAGAAAATAAATTCTCACTTCAACTACGAAATAACCAAAAAATCATAAGCGATTTGTTTATTTTCAATTGTTGACATATTGTTTTTTTTTCTGTCTGTCTGTCTCTCTCTCTCGTTCTTTCTCCGATTTGTTTGTTTGCTTGGTCTGTTCGACTTTATTCTTAAACAGAAAAAATTAGTTCATCAACAAGAAACAAAAAAAAATAAAACAAATCGAATCTACATATTCGCTGTTGTTTTGTACATTTTACCAAGTCTTTTTCGCTCTATCTCTCTTTCAAATCAAATATCTATCTGACATACATCACACAGGTAGACAAACTTGCGAAGATAAAACAATGAGACTTTCTTTTTCTCAACGTATTTGTTCTGTTTAGCTACACGAATTTATTTCATGTGATCATCGTTCTTTATACACATAGAGTTTTTGGTCTTGCTTCCATATACACCGCGTGCCGATGGTGCTTGCCTAAAGTTATCATTTAGAATATAATAATATTTCGAACACAGTAAACAATTCGTTTCTTATTTATTTGAAAACACAAATGGCAGAAATTGTCGATTCATGTTGTGTTCAATCGCCAATAGCAGGGCAATTGACAAAACCTGATAAAAATAATAATACAACAGCTAATGTCGATGATGGTATGTGAACGAACGAAAGAAATTTGAATATTTTCTTGAGATTTTCCTCTAGAAATTATTTCAACATCCGAACAGAGTGATGTGATTGACGATGTAATTGATGGTAAATCGGAAAATGTAAGATGAAAATATAATTGAGACAAAAAAAATTCGGGAAAATGAATTTTCTTTTTCTAGACTGGTGATAATGATACTCATCGTCTTTCATCCGGTGTTGACGACGATGGAAATAATAATAATAACAATCATACGGTTACAACCGAATCAACAGATGTTGCTGCTTCATCATCATCATCCAATGATGAAACTGAAGTAGTCCTAAATAATGAATCAACGATTTCGAATAATTTAAATGCGAACACATCTACGACAAGCACTGATCCATATAAAGATTTTTCGGGTGTCGATACGGAATCGTTTATTTCGACAACATTACGAAACAATCCTAAGGATCGAACATTACTTTTAAAATTGGAAAATGTTCTTCAACAATTTATTCAAAACGAGGAACAGACAACACATCAATTTCAAGCAATGAATTCATGTAAATCAAAATGCCAAGATTTCGTGTCGTTGATTTTCAATCCTTTCTAGATGAACGAATGATTGTTCATCGTGTAGCCGCATTCTTTGGTCTCGATCATAATGTTGATAAAAATGGACAAGCTGTTGTCGTCAGTAAAACAGCCAACACTCGAATGTACGAACAAATAAACTCGAATTGTAGTTTTTATGTTATTGTTGTCGTTTTTAGCCCTGATTTTTCTTTTCAAAAATGCATTCCAGACGATGAATCCATCGATTTAACAAGTGGTGCTTCGACAACAGATAATCCCATTGCATCAACAATAAATTCAACTGAAATACCAACACGTAGAATTTTACGTCGACATGAAAAACATCCTAATCATGAACATTCACAACGCAACGGTGTTAATGATGAACATTCAAATCATCAAACAACAAATAAATCTCAACAAGTAATTAAACCTTATTCGGAACGTGTTAATCATTATGCTGAAACACGCGCACGAATATTTAATGATACATCTGATTCATCAAATTTAACACTAACTAATAAAACAAATAAAGCAAATAATCATAACAATAATAATGTCAAACAATATTCGAATAATTATCCTCGATCATCGTATCGAAAAAATCATCCGAACAGTGCACAGCAACATCGATCGTATACATATCAACAAACAACACACAATCATATGCAACAGTATTCAGCTGGAAAAATAATCGATCCATCTAGTCATATGCTCAATACGTCTGCAAGTCGAAGTAAAAATCAATTGAATCAGATTTTCGAACAAATAAAAATTCATTATCTATTTCCTATTAGATCCATCTATTTATTCTGCCCAACAACCTCCTTCAGCTAATTTAAATCTTGCTCAGTCAGCAGCTATCTATGCATCAATGGTACCATCGAATCCTAATGCAACAGCATTACGTCCACAAGCAGGAACGCCATTTTATCCTCAAGCTCAGCAAACGCCTGTTGATTATGATTATAAACAGCAAACAGGTGGTGCAGCACATATTTATAATTATGTTTCTATGATACCTCCAACAACATCGAATTTTATTCAACAACAACAACAATCTCAACAAGCAACGCAATCATTACATGGACAATTAGCATCAGGTACAGGTCCGAATCAAGTACCATCTCAACATGGAACTGGCATGGGCATGCCGATTCTTGTTCAACAACCTACTGGACAATTACAATATATATTTCCTGCGCATGCGCTACCGCAACAACAACAACAACAAGGTCAACAACCTCCTCCACCATCGAATTCTTATCCAATAACACCTGAAGGACAATATGTTCCGGTAATTCTAATTTCACGAATCCCATCTTTCCATCCATTCCTCAAGTTTTTTTTTTGTATAGCTTTTTCGACCTGATCCTCTATCTATACCAGGTCCAGCAACTGTTCCGCCAGCATCAGTTGTTGACAATAATAATACCCATCATCATCAATATCCTCAAAATCAAGCCTATCATCATCATCAAATCTCTCAACAAGTACCGCCACAACAACCGCCACCCTCACAACAACAGCAACCAGTTCCACCATCTCAATCTAATCCTAATCCACAACCAGCACCTTTCGTTCGTTTATATCCTACGGGTACACCTGGCAATGTTTCCCATCCTTATGCTCAAGCACCTTATCAAACACCTCCACAAGCAACATACGTGCAACCAGGTTATTTTTTATTATTAAAGTACAATCATTTCTTTATACAAATTTCAAAATTTTCAGGTCCACCTTTTATGATTCCTCCTCCACAAACTGCTGGTGGCATTCAAGCATATTCAACATATGATAATAGTATACCGTACAATGCCTACGGTCCGAATACAACGCCAACACCTTCAACAGTAACAAATACAGCAGGAAAATCTAATGTGAATAATAATGGTACATCAGTCCAATATGCAACTAATCATTTATCGAATTTAAATTTACAAAATCAACATGATGATTATCAAGGACGTTTAATTACAAATCCGCCAACACGTTTTTCTCATTCGAATGGTTCGACAAATACGAATCCGCAACGAAATTTTATCGGTAGACCATTAGTACAATCACCCAATGGTGCAACAAATACACCACGTATGACTATGTATTCAACATCCAATCAATCATATCGTCATAACCGTCCAGGAAATCTAACCAATACTGATAAACAACTAACATCGATAGAAACTGATTCGAAATCTTTAACATCAACGCAACAACAGAATAATTCCGAAAATATATCGCTGGCCGGACCAGCACAAGGTGTGTGTGTGTGTGTGTGGATTATTTCTCAAATTAAATTATTTCTATTTTCATATATGTATATATTTAGAATGATCGAACAACGAATCTTTCTTGAATAAACATTCTTACACACATATACATATACATATTTATATAAACGAATGGATCAAGTCTTTCTTCTCTCAAATAAAAACACAAACAGAAGATATAAAAATCACCATTAACGACAACAGCAGCAGCAGCATACGACCCAGCCACAAATCACTAGTCAATCGTCTCTTTTTCTTTTTTCTATTGCATATCTCAGGGTCCGAAAGCTGTGTGTGTTTTATTGTGCCTTTTTGTGCGCTACTCTGTGAGAATAATCTTGGATTTCGGTTATATAAATATAAATATACGTATATGCGTGTGTAGACTGTTGACAAATGGGCAATGGCATAGACCGATTACTTTATATCTTCCTCGTTTTTCGTTCTCTCTCTATATATATCTTTCTACTTCTTTATTTTCTTTTCCTTATTTCTTCTATCTCTTTTTTTTTGTTTCTTTCATAACTTCATCGCTCGTTCTTTCTCTTTCTACACTATTTTTCTTCGTCTTTTTTTTTTGTTGTTCGACAACGACGATCATACATACGAACGGCAGAAAAAAAAAGGAGAACAAAAGAAGACATCAAAACATAACCAAAAAAAAAATCTAAAAAGTCAAACATCAATCTTCTTGTAAACTAAGTGTAATTTGTTTGTCCATTTTTTACATATATATGAAAGATTTCAAAGAAAAACAGAAGCACTTCTATACATCCATTGTGCAATCTCGAAGAGAGATTTTCGTAATTTGAGCATGGAAATATAAACAAAAGAGAGATATTGATGAAGTTGCATGCAAAGTGATTAGAAAAGCAGAGAAGAGGAAAGAAGAAAAAAAAACAAGATAGCTATTTGAGATTGCTAGATTATTTATCATCCGTTCTCTCAGGACGATGAAGCGACAGATCGACGCAACCTTTGCTTTTTTTTCTGCAAGAAAACGCCGATACCATACGTTATACATACATACACATATATATCTATTTGTCTCAATCTCTGGTTGTGTTATTTTCTTATTTTCTTCTCGACGATCGATGCCGTTCTCTCAGCGTTATTTAAATCGAAAGGTATTCGCATAATCGTTGAAAAATAATCGAATTCAGTCTACTTATTTTCTTTCTTTCTCATTAACAGTTTGATAATACTGCACGACCAGCTAATATGAGTGGTGAAATGTCATTGATACTTCCACATTTATATTTGGGCTCACTGAGAGATCGTACAAATAAGGATCTAATGATTAAAAATCAAATCAAACGAGTTCTATGCGTTATTGATGTGCCTGATGTTATTATTGATAAACCTGATAGTAAACCGGCGCATATTTTAAATATTCAAGCGGCTGACGCACAAGAGCAAGATCTTGCACAGCATTTCGAGCAAGCCGTTGATTTTATTCATCAAGCACGAGTTGCACATGAGAATATTCTTGTTCATTGGTAAAACAAACAAACAAACGAAAAACAAAGAAAGAGCGAACATTGTTTCTATTTTGTATAGTCATGCGGGTGTATCGAGAAGTGCAACGCTTGTTTTAGCTTATCTAATGACGATTGGAGATTATGACGTAGAAAAAGCTCTGCAAATTGTCAAAGGTGCCCGAGGTTATATTCAGCCAAATCCGGGATTTCTATCACAATTGAGAAAATATCATGCAAGTGACGTCAAAAGGGTAAATCATTTTCAAAAAAACGAACGAACGATACAAATTTCGAATGTTTTTCTTATTATTAAGAATTGGTATCGTTTAACACGACGTTATACGAGTTATTCGTTTGATAATGACGAAGTTTTTGTTAAAACATCTTTGAATATCTATTGGCAACAATTCGAACCAGCATTTGTTGCCGAACCAGTCTACTGGTCAATGTAAATACTTCCATCGAATTACTTGAACACATAACATGTCTATTTCATTTCAAATTTTCAGGTCTAAAGATAATTCGAAAAAAGATTCAGTATGCCTTTATGAACGAAAGATCATTTGCACATGTGTAAAAACAGCGAACGTATAATTAGATCAGTAGCTGATCGTACTTTCAAACTCAATTATTCTTAATAATCGAACACAGCAGCTTTTGTTTTTCTTTTTCTATTGATTATCTTGACATATTTGTATATTAAATGTTATCCACCAAGATGATCAATTAAAATATTTATTCGTAATTTATTTCATGAACAGCGATGCTTATCAGATGACCAAGGAATATAAAAAAAAGAAAAAAAGACACCTGTCGTACTTGCATCAAGAACGACGAAAAGGTTATCGAAATTCATTAAAAATGCGCTTTTGAGTACGAAGCTCGATTTAAAGAAAAATTACTAGAGACATTCCATGTTAATATATCGCTATTAGAATTCAAGAACATTATTCGTAAACAATAAACTTTGAGGTTGACTTGTACTTAGCTCTTTTCGTTCGTTTTCGTTTTGCTTTATTCTTGTTAAATGTCTTACTCATTTTAAAGTCGTTCTTACATTTCGTCTTTTTCTTTCTCGTTTTTATTTTATCGAGTTTGTGTCAATATAAAACACTCTTATACTAGTCGACAGTTACTAGGATAGTGACATATATAAGTCGCTTAATTCAACAAAACAACAAAAATTTTGAGTATCAACTAGACAACATCTATCATTATGATCGTTCGTATGCTCCGAGAGAATCAATTATTATTTTTAGCTTTGATATTTATCACTGAGACAGTCTCTGTTCCAATTATTCAAACTAGTCGATGCAATCCTCAACGTGAAAATTGTTCGTTAATATTTTCTCGAAATAGAAATTCATCATTAACACCATATCGTTATACATCACCATTGAATTCTCTCGCTGATCTCGATTCGTTCAATGAAAATCTAAAACGCGCTGCATTGATTCTCGCCGGTGTCGCCATTGCCCTCGGCATCCTTCGTATTTGTTTAATGCTATGTCGATCTCGTTCGTCCCAACAATCCGACCAGCAATCATCAGCAAGCTGTTCATCAAATGATAGTCAACAATTCAAACCCGATCTACCACCGGTGTACGCCGATGCTATTGCAACAGTCGAATGTGATGGAAATAAACTGCCGACATACGAGGAATTACCATATGAACAAAGACAATATCAATGTGTTTGTAATGATAATCGTGGATATAGTTCAAGTTAAATGTACAGTTGTTATTTTTTTGTTTATTTGTGGCTCAACAGTTTCATTTTGTTTTTTCGTCTTCTCGTATGTGATTTTGTACACAAAGAATATATGTTTTCAAAGAATAAAAAAAAACCGATGCATACAGGAGCGCGCTCGTTTTTTCTGTTTTTTATCTAATCTCTTACATGACGTCGATATTCAATGACATATAAACAGACGTCAAACATGGGATTAATTTAATAATACAGTTTGAAAATTGAATATGTAAATCTTTTTCGAAGGTTTTCATTTCATACAATCGTATAGAAAACAACAAATGTTTTGTTTTTTTCGTTCTCTTAATCAATTTTCTGTTTCTAGATGACTCTACTTTCGAATAGCATTCGATTGGAGCGAGAACGAACAAATGTTAGTAAATTCTACTGATTGGCCGGTTGAAATGAACCAATCATGAACATATTAGGTCATACTATATTATTCCACCATCATCTCGTTTTATTTTGAGTTGTTATTCGGAAAAGAAGAGATTTCTTTCTCATTCGACAGTTATGTGAAAACGAAATAATTCGTTGAATCATGACATCATCTCCAGGTTTAAATTTTCTTATTGCCAAATATCTTCGTGGTTTGTCCAATTCGAATCTAGCAAATGTAAGACAATTCATACACAAGAGATCGATTTTTCAGAAATTCTTTTCTTTTAGGACTTTATTCAAACCGTCGAAAACGATAATGTAAATTAATTTTCACTGAATTTCATATCGAACTTGTTTAGCTTTAGCTTCTACCTACAACACGTAATTGGAATGGTGTTGAACGTCAAATAACCTTCCAAGAATTAGTAAATCGACTATTTGATACTTTGACGTTAATTAAATACAAAAATATAACTCTAGGAACAACAATATGCTCACGTACCTGATGATCATCTCTCACAATTATTAGAAAATGTTATGTCCTACATTGAACAAGGCATTGGAAAACGTTTTGGATCATTAACAACGTTTCTTCTTCAACTAAATCCAACATGTTTTCTCGAAAATAAAACAAAGAAATCCTCTGGTAAAATGATTTCATTCGAAAAACTCATTTTCGATGTTTGTTTAGATGGAAAATACAATATGTTCGCCACAGCTCATCATCCATGTAAATATCTTTCGAATCCTAAAACTCGTAATATGCGTAAGTTGATTGATAAAACTTTTCGATATTTATTTCTTCAAAAATTCAGAATTAATTCTTCGCGAACGTGAATATTTCGGTCGAACCTTATCCGTCAAGCAATTGCCATCCAGTGATCTCTATCAACGAATGAATCTACGTTTGAAAGTCGTTGCACACAAAGCATCGATCTATTGTATTGCATTCGATCGAACAGGAACTTACGCATTATCAGTAATTCAATTCGAAAGTCAACAAACGAATATTTTTTTTTTGTCTTTCGTCTAGGGTGCCGATGATTTTCTTTTGAAAATGTGGCATGTACATACGGGTCGTTTGCTCGCGACATTTCGTGGTCATTCGAAAGAAATATGTGATATTGATGTGAACTATGAGAATACGCTCGTGGCAAGCGCAAGTCTCGATAAGAAAGTTCGAATTTGGAATTTGAAAACAACGAAAATGGAATGTGTTCTACATGGACATCAGAGTGGTGTCAATGCAACGAAATTTTCACCGTTCTGTAAGAATGACGAACGATGGTTAGCATCGGTGGGCAATGAAGGAAGTATTTGTTTCTGGAAATATTATATTGGCACAACGGAATTCGAACCACGACCGATCAAATTCGTTGAAAAAAGTCGAGCTGGCGCGCAAATGCTTTGCCTATCGTTCAGTCCGGGTGGATATTTTCTAGCTGCTGGCAGTAGTGATTCAGTTATTCGAGTTTATTCATTTCATACGTATTCACCATTGAAAATCTGCGAGCTCGATCGACATACGAGCGTTGTCGAAACGATTTGTTATTCACATTTGAGCAATTCATTTCTATCGGGAAGTAAAGATGGTACGGCACGATTGTGGAGATACGAACAGCAAACATGGCGAGCTATTGTGTTGAACAATAATGACGATTCAGAGAAAACTGATACGAAAACATTGCCAGTAACGATTGTGTCTTGGTCATGTACAGATCGAACAGTTGCAACAGCCTATGAAAATGGTTTGATTAAAGTCTGGGAGCCGAATACCGGAGCATTTATCAATGAACTTCGAAAACATGAAAAAACTGTGTTCGTTCTCGAAAGTCATCCAACCAATGAACGTATTCTCTGTTCAGCTGGACACGATGGTCTACTTGTTATTTGGGATGTACTCGATGGCCGAGCTATAAAACATTTTCTCAATGATCAATACATCGATATTCCATATTCAATACCCTATTCCGAAGCTAAATGGTCGCCTCATTGTGATGTTATTTGCACGACAGATCTTTGCGGTCAAATATGTTTCTTCGGTCTTGGCACGGGCACGAGCTACAACAAAACTCAAATCGAACAATTCTTTCACAATGACCTACGTCCAGTTATACGTGATAGTAACGATTATGTTCTCGATGAACAACAACAACTACCTCCACATTTACTCCCACCGCCTTATCTCATCAACGATCATGGTCACGCGTATTCACATGAAATTCAACGATTCGTACCTGGCCGAGAGAATTACTCGCAAAATGATAATACAGCGATTGTTGTCAATCATGAATATTTAGAAGATTTAATTATTGCTGAACCATTGACAACGCCGGCAATGACAAGTGCATTTATGACGAGAAAATTTGAAACAATCGATATATCGACATTTGGACTGAATATTGAACGAAAACAAACATTTGTCTATCATCGAGATTTAATTCCGGCCTTGTCCGAAGAAGAACGAGAACAAGGCGAAAGTTTTCGAGCAGCGAGATACGACGATGAACGATCGGCCTATGAAATCGAATATTTGAAAAAAGTCGATCACCGTGATTCAAACGAATCGTCTCCAGTGAAAAAACGTACGACACGAAATGTAATTAAGATGCGTCAAGAAGAACTTCTTCGACGTGTTCCACGCAATGTCGAAGTCGCCATCAATCGGCTGACAACTCGTGCTCTCTACGACTCGGATAAAGAAGACAAAACCGATCTATCCGATGATCAATACTCGCCGAACGCCACAGGACCAGGTGGCAACAGTGATATGAGTGCTGGCGATGATAATGATAGTGTTTCGACAGACGAAGATCTCGTTGTTCGTACGACACGTACGACAGGTATCATGACTCGTACGGGCCAACAACGACGTGTTCAACGACATCGAAATCTTTCGCCTGAAGAAGACGAAGACGAAGATGACGAACAAGAAAAACGACAAATTCAAGAAGCTAAAACACAACATCGCCGTCGAAATAAACTCAAACGTTTGATAAAACGTCGCGAACAAGTGAAAACCAAAAAAGAAGAATTCGAAAACAAACACGAACTCGAATTGAACTATTCGGCCGATTTCAATCCACCGGACTGGCTCACACGAACACATTCGCAATGTTCACCCTACATCCCGCAAATCGGTGATATCGTCATGTATTTCATTCAAGGACATGAATTGTACATAAACGAAGTTAAAGACAAGAAAATGTACGAAATCGATGAGAAAACATTGCCGTGGAATAAATCCGACGAACTGAATTCAGTCGAATGTGCGACCGTTATCGGTGTATCGATAAGTTTCTCGGATAAACAACCGCCACGGGTGATTAACGTTCGATTACAAATCCTTAATCCGCAAACATTAGAAGCCACATCGAAACGAATCAGTGTGAAATTTCACGATGTCGATGGACTCGCTGATTTCATCATTTTAAAACAATTCTACGATCAAGCACTCGCACGTGAATGGACGTCCGGCGATCATTTCCGATGTTTCATCGACGATGCCTGGTGGCCAGGCACGATTGTCAAACGTGAATCCTACGATCCTCAACGTGAAACGAGTCCATTTCAATGTTATATCATTCGATGGGACAATGGAGAAAATGAAGAACGACTAAGTCCGTGGGATATGTTTCCCTATGATGATTCATCGTCAGATACAGCCGAGTCAATTCGATTGCCGTGCTATCAACCGACAGCTGATGAATGGCCAGGACAGGATGCTGATGTTGAACGTGAACGGTTGCTCAAGGGGGTTGATGCACTCATGCAAATCGATGTGGCCGAACAATTTCGTGCGCCAGGTAACATTGATTTAGTATTTTAAAAGAAAGAATATGTTTTTCAATAATTTCTTTCAGTTCAATTGGCTTGGTATCCGGTTGTGATTGCGTATCCGATCGATCTCGGAACTATTCGAGAACGTATATCGAATGGTTATTATCGTCGATCGAATGCATTGAAATGGGACGTGAAAAAAATGGAAGAAAACGCCAAGAATTTCAATGAAAAAGGAAGTCGAATTATTGAACAAGTTAAAATCGTTACTCGAGTTCTCTTGAAATACATCGAGTACGTTTCGAATAAACTTGTGTTTTTCTTTTTCTAATTTATCAAAAAATCATATTTCAGTGATTCTGAATGTGATGACATCAACGTAATCTATCAACGATCGTTATATGCCGAACAAGTTTCACTTCCGATGAACACCACCAACTCATCTTGGGTTCGTGTCTTGAGAAATGTTCAGCAAATTCGAAGAAGATTTTTTTGTGTTTTCTGTAGAATGAAGAATGGCTAGATGAATGTCAAAGTATTTTGAATGACATTATCTCGCAACCTGGCAGTGATTTATTGAGATATCCAATTGATGAAAATGAATATCCTGTAAGAGAAAATAAAAATGATTTCATCGATATCGAGAGTTTTTGCGAATGAAAATTTTAGGATTATGAACGAATTATAAAAACATCGATTTGTTTCGAAGATATTCAAGCTAAACTCAATCAAACGCCCTGCGGATATAAGCATTCGAGAGAATTCATTGCAGATTGTCATTTGATATTTCAAAATGCGATGACCTATGCCGATCCTGAAGTAATTAAAAAAAAACGAAGAATTTCACTCGATTGTTGTTTTCTGTCGTCTTAGATGATCAATGTTGTTCGACATTTGGGACCTTGGTTTGATCAACGTGTAGCTATATTCGATCGTCGACAACGTCGATCGAATAATCAATACACAACTGAAATCACAACTCGTCGACGGTAGCTCACAAAAGCAAAATAACTCGATAGAACAAAAAAAAACATAATTTTTATTTCTAGAGAACTGCGAAATTCATCAGCTGATGAAAATCATATTTCTGCAGTAGGCGAAGCGGCAACAAGCTCAAGTAGTCGACAAAATCGTCGAACACATTTCTCTCCAACAACCATCACAACCGATCGTCGACATTCGCATTTCAATCGTTTGTCAACAACAGTTAACAACAATAATCCGTCATCGACATCTCAACAGCAAAGTTCCAATGACGACGACGACGACGACGATGACAATGAATCTGTTTCGACTCAAAGTACTCAACCAATATCATTAACAACGTTTGTTCAATCAACAACGAATGAATCTCATACCGGTGCAACTTCATCTCAACGACAAACTCGACAAAGAATCAGTACAAACGATAATCATCCAACACAGTCAAGATACAGTACGAGATCGCTGACGACGAACCAAAATCATGAACAACAAATGCAAACATCCGATGACGACGATGACGAAGATGAAGATGATCATGTTTCGTCGAATAATAAACGAAATCGTATTGAACGTAGTGATCGACGTATTGCATCGGTGAATCGACCGAATTATCGGATTGAAAGCGACGATGAAGATGAGACAGACCAAATGCAGACCACCACCAATGAAAATCTCAATGAAAACACGAAAACCAATGACAAACAACATAAACTTGTTGAAAACGATGAAGATTACGAACCAAATATATCTCCGAACGAGGACGAAGATGAAGAAGAAGACGAGGAGGATAATGTCGCATCGAGACATGAAAAAGACGATGATTCAGATTCGGATTATCAACTTGACGAACCGCAATCAAGTCAATCACGTCGTACGAATACGAACGGGAATCGTGTGAGAAAACTTCGTAGTACAACAAATCGACCATCGCCACCTTTGCCCAATCAAACGAACAAACGCAAACGTTCGACAATGCGTACTCGAACATCATCGGAAACGGATTCGACTGATTCGAATGCGAATTCAGCGTATAAAACTCGAACTCGTACGCGACGACGTGCAGCAACGAGTAAGAAACCGTCGTTTGCCGAGGATTTCTCCGATGATGACGACGATGACGATGCCGGAGAAGATGAAAATCGTCGACGACCACGTACAACTCAACCAACTCGTGTATCCAAACGTGGCCGTGTGCTCAAACAACGGCTTCTTAGCGAATAAATCGTGTTTTTTATTTCGTTCTTCATTTCGTTCAGATCTAGTCGACTCATAAATCAACAAGCACAACGCAGAAACGTTCTTTTCTTTTTCAATGTGATTTTTTTTTCATAAGAATATCAAAAAGCAAATGAATTTAATAACAGTGACTATTCAATATGTACTATCATTTTGATAGATTCGGTTTTCCTTTGTTTGCTTGTTTTTTTTTCTCTCTCTCTCTCTCCCTTTACTGTTTCTTTTGTTTGTTGTACAGACACTTATTAATGTTCTTATTCTTGTTGTTGATGTTGTGCGTGTGATTAACAATCTGTTCAGTTTGTTTGTTCCTTCTTTTTCTCCCTCTTTCTCTGTTCTTTTTTCATTTTTTGGGGAAAATAAAAATATACATTTTTTTGTGCTTATGTAAAAATAGAAAGCAGAAGAATTAAAATTTATTGTTTAAAAAAATGAACGAAAATTAAGAGAATGAATCAACGAAAGAATCAATTGAGATTTTAATCATCATCTAATGTAAATGTAAATGCTTGAATGCCATTATATGAAGTGAAATTGGTTTTTTGTTTTTCATTTGGCATTTGTATATCATTTACCAGAGGTACTAGATAGTCTCCATCGTCACTAGATTTAGATGAGCCTAGAAGAAGAAGAAATACTTGATTTGTTGAAAAATTTCGATTCTTACGGGCTGAGCCAGCTGGTGGAACAACAGCAAGTGTTTGACGTTGTTTTTTCTTTTTGGTTAATGTACCCATTTCAGGTTTAATCTTTCCGATGCCTTCACCTGTCATTAAATCGATAGCATGACCAGATTCTTTCGAAATAAAAACAAACTGTTCAGGTTTCGATGTTGGTGCAGGTTCTGATTCTGGTTCCGGTTCGGGCTCGGGCTCGGATACAGATACAGGCTCAGGCTCAGGTTCAGGCTCGGGCTCAGATTGTTTGACATAAGTTCGAGGTTTTTGAATGAATGTTTCGGAACAAAGACGATGCGAAGCAAGAATTTCTTTAGCAAGCAAAGCAGCTTGTTGTTTGGGTAATGGACCTGATGAATTCGTATTCGTCGTTGTAATTGGTGTTGATGTACAAATCGGAACGCTTTTACTTGAACGAATTGGCGATGGTGATTGTCGAGAACTATTTACATAAATTCGAGTTATATGTACACCAGCTGGATCACACATTCTATTACGACGAAAAGACTATCGAATGAATTTATTTATGTTTTGTTATACATATATAAACATAGAACGAATGAATCCAGGGATGAATTTATTTCGACAATGTTTTCGATTACATACGTATAGTATATATCCATCGATAGATAGCAGAAAAGACAAATTTTGTATTCGATTTCCATGATAAATATTTTCATAATATTCTTGCCAGGTACCGAGTTCGAATCTCCTCGTCTGTATTGGTAAAAAAACGTTATATCTTTTGCTGACTCATAAGAATAATAAATATTGCGTTCTTACTCAACTTTTACGTTACTAGTAGTATTTATTCGTTTCGTTTTGTTCCACTGCGTACTCGTTGTTGCATCTATGTTCTCACAAACGACTCGTGCCGTATTTCCAATGTTTATTGGACGTCGTAATACGAATACATCAACACCTCTTCAATTAGTTCGTTTAAAAATCGAACAAAAAGTCAATGGAGATTTTCCATTAATTCATCAAGTGGCCGTGACAATGATGTTTAAAAATACGCAATATGTTGTTGCTGAAGGTGCATTCGAATTCACTCTTCCAGAAAAAGCAACGATTTGTAATTACGGTAAATGAAGAAAAAAAGCTAGCAAAAAAAGTATTTTTTATTTTTTTGTTTATTTTTCAAAGGTCTTGACGTCGATAATGTAATCGTAGAGGGCGTTGTCGTTGAAAAAGAACGAGCCAAAATCGCATTCGAAACTGAAGTTCGACAAAAAATTGATCCTGGTTTAGTTGAACTTGTAACTGGAAATGTATTTCGTACGCGAGTTTATCCAATTGAACCACAAAAAACTCGTACAATTCGCGTGATTTATCAAGATCAAGCTATTCGAAATAACGATTCGTATCTCTATCAAATACCAATCTATTATCAAACTCAACTCGAAAGTCTCGATATTGTTCTATCATGCTCAGCTCAAGATAATCAAATTCAACCACAATTATTACCAACTACAAATGCAATTTTAAACAACTCAGCTCAATATGCCAATCGTGGCAATAGCGAATTTATTGCTGAATGGCATTTGACAGATGTCAAACCGATTGCAGACGAGAATCAAATTTTATCATACGTTTTACCTACGACAGAAAAATCAGTTTTAACTGCTGTTGAAGTCTGTCCGAATGAAGATGCTTATTTTGCGGTTAGCTGTGTTTTACCGAAGTCAATTGAACAACGAATGTATAATCAAAATGAATCGTCACCTAGAACGATCTGTGTTCTTTGGGATGCAGGTTTAAATCGTTCGAATTCGAAAGAAAATCGTTTAATCGAATTGAACGCATTGAAAGGAATTCTTAATCATTGGCTCATCAATCGAAATCAATTGGATATTGTTATTCAACCATTTCGATTTCAATTCGATGAGCCACTTTTATTTCAATTGCGAACAACTAATTGGAATGAATTCTTGAAAATCTTCGAAGATTTAGTTTACGATGGCACAACTGATCTTTCGCTCATTTCAACATTCAAATCAAGTCAAAAGATCGACGTTTTCTTTCTCTGTAGTGCTTGTATGTCGACTATCAATCAACATTCATTCAATAGTACTAATCATTTACAAGCTCCTATTTGGATTTTCAATGGTAATCATATTCATGAACCATTCAATAATGATACTATACGATATTTAACACAATATAGTCCGTATGGTGGTGGATATTTTAATCGAGAACAATTACAAGCGAATTCAAATGATTTGATTTCAGTTATTCAAACAATACAAATTAAATATACGAATATCTATTCGAATGATATAATTCAACAAATCTATCCAAGTCAATCGATTATTATTCCTTTGAAAACCGATCGATTTCTTCTTGTTGGACGTATATCATTGCCATTGCCTGAATTTGTTGAATTTCAACTTGAATTTTCATTGAATAATCAAACAGCACTCGTACCAATTAAATTAAATAATCAAAAGAATTTCTTCGGTTTAATTCGTCGTTTATGGGCACAAGAAAAAATCAATGAATTAAATATGTTCAAAGAGAAAAATAAGTCCGATATTCTATCGGTTGGACTAGAATATTCAATAGTTAGTCAATGTACATCGTTACTAGTCTTAGAAACCATTCAGCAACATATTAAATACGATATTTGTCCAGCTCAATCACGTACAGCACTATATAATAGTTATTTACAATACCAAAAACAAAAGCAACAAAAATCGAATAATTCTTCTCAATTACTATCTAATTGGATAGAGAAATGCGATTGGTTCGATGGAATTACTAAACCAAAATCTCAAATAGCATTCTTCGGTAATAACCAAATGCCCATGTCTATAAGACCATCAGTTTCTCCGTTCGGTTCGACAACAGCAAATACAAACTTATCATTTGGCCTAACAACAACAAATACAAATTTACCATTTGGTTCGACAACAGTAAATACAGGATTTGGTCCAATAACAGCAAATACAGGATTTGGTCCAACAACAGCAAATACAGGATTTGGCCCAGCAACAACAAATACAAATTTACCATTTGGCCCAACAACAGCAAACACAGGATTTGGCCCAACAACAACAAATACAAATTTACTATTTGGTTCGACAACAGCAAATGCAGGATTTGGCCCAATAACAACAAATTCACCATTCGGTTCGGCAACCATAAATTCAACATTAGATTCAGCAGCAATGATTCTACCGTTCTTTTCGCTCTCTTCAGACCAATCGAAACCAGCACTGATATCTCGTTTGTCATCCGCAACGAATCCTTCAACTGCCTATTCAATCTATCTAAGTGAAAGAGAGAATTATCGTCGATCGCCATCGTTCTATTTTGATGTGGCATCGTACTTTTTCTCGGAAAAATCTTTCTCATCCACTATCGATCAATTCAATGGAAATCAAACAAATACTAAATCTTCAACAACCAAAACAGAATCAATTGAATATGGCATACGCATATTAACAAATATTCTCGAATTAGAACATGAAATTTCACAATTCTATCAAATAGTTGCTTATAAATTAATCGAAATCAAAGAATGGAATTTAGCATTAAATATCTATCGAAAAATTCATTTTCTCAATTCAAGTGAAATTATGCCACTCTATAATTTAGCTCTTATCCTTATTGAATTGAAACGATACGATGAAGCAGTCGTATATTTCGAAAAAATTCTAACTGATCAATCATATTCGAATAATAGTAATACCTATCGAATTGTTCTTTCGGATTACAATCGATTAATTCATCAAACGAAACAAACACCAATCAATATCGATCGACAATTTCTTCGTCATTTACCCGTAGATATTCGAATTGTTGTTCAATCGAATTCATCGACCCGATGGATTCAATTGAATGTCACACAACCAAATGATCAGCCTTCGCAAACACAATTTGCTTTCGGTACAGGAACAAGTACCAATATGTTTACAACAAATTCAATATTTGAAGATAATTCAGCGACCGAATATCTCATACGTCGAGCTACGAATGGAACCTATTCCGTTAGTGTTACATCGACATCCGGTGCTGCAATGGTTTTAGTTCATATGTACAAATATTTTGGTACAGATCTTGAAGAAAAACAAACGAAAACTCTTTGTCTGACACGTATAAATGAGACAGCTCATGTTGGTGAAATTACATTTACAAATATCAATAGAATAGATACTCGTCAATCAAAAATTCAACATGTTAACTGTATTTGTGATGGTTGTTCGCAAACGCCCATCATTGGTAATCGTTATCGTTGTTTATTCTGTCCGAATATTGATCTTTGTCAAAATTGTCACGATTATCCACCCATAACACATGATTCACAGCATCCATTGATTTGTATACGTGATTCAACTTTATTTAACTCATCAATATATCTGCAAGATATGAGCGCAATTAAACATGATAAAATTCAATGTCAAACCTGTTCCGTATCTCCTATTATTGGCGTTCGTTATCAATGTGTTCAATGTAACATTGACATATGTGAAAAATGTGAATTTCGTTGTTTACATGATCTTTCACATCAACGATTGAAAATTATTTTTCCGATTCAAAACTGATTTTTTTTTCTGTGTGTGTGACTAATTTTTTCGCTCTAATAAATCATACGTAAACAAAAACAGAAATAAAAACGTCATATCAAGGTCTATGACGAATATTATGAATCATCGAAATATCAATTATATTGCACAAATTAATGAATGTCATCTAGACGACGTCTGATGTATTTGTTGATAAAATTCGTATATAATCAAACGGAAATCTATGCCATTTTTTTGCCGAATCAAATATTCATTGATATCAGTTCGAAGAAATTAGTTATGGTTTGTATTTGATTGAAGAAATGTAAATTGATTATTCTTCTTTTTCTATATTCCTATGAGTTTGTATTCACAGTGTGTGTTCGTCAACAAGAAAAGCATTTTAAGTTCAATATCGATTAAATATCACGCTGATTTGTTATTTTATTCTCTCGGTAGTGAGAGCACTTGAAATTTTTCCTTCTCCATCAAGCATTTACTAAACTTAACCGTAGAACGCATCTACTCGACGTCTCGTGTTGCTAAACAGCATGTTAAATGAATATCTTGACTTTTGTAGACATATACACATACACATCCACATAAACATGCTATGGTAACGATAACATCTATTTAAGAAATCGGATAGAATTTTAATAGCATTTTTGACGAAGGTTTGTCAAGTGTTAGGTCTTCATTTTTATTTTGCGATATTTAAGAGAAAAAAAACAAATTTGCTCAGTTTCAGTTATTGAATATATAATCAGTACAAATTTATGGTCGCTTAGGTTTTGTAATATATGTATTCGATATTGGTTAAATAATATAGTTTGATCAAGCTCGAATGAATTTGAATAGAATCAAACAGCGATCTTTCCATGTATTGATTTCTATTTACTTCCAAGGTCGTATTTCTTTCTTGAAATTTATATATTTCACAAAAATATTTTCATTATGCTGAAATCGATTATTTATCATGTACATAGATCAAAATTTACCAGTGGAAAAACTGTTGTCATCTGTTTTTTTTCTCTTTCTCTACTTCCTTTAGCTATTTGCTTCACACAATGACCGGTTATAATATCTCACCGACAGGACACATCTGTCCATGATTTCGAAAAAAAAAATCAATGACGCGTAGTATGAGCAATACACGTATGTCGTGGGCGAGATAGAAAGGTAAAGAAGAGACAAGGCAACAAAGAAAAAGAAAATTAAAGGTAAGTGTAGAGAGCAAGCAAAACTTGTCCCTATGCTCTTCGATTCCCATCGAAAAATTAACTAATAGTTTTTCTCTCGCTTATTAAATGTCAGTTTGTTTCTTGGTTTTCTTTTTCTTCTATTAAGAATCTCGTTTAATCAAAGAAGAAATAAGTGATTTCTTCGGAAAGAAGAGAAAAAATCTGTCAATAGAATCTAATCGAACAAATGAGAATAAAATCCTTCTGTTTGACGCAGCAAAAAAAATCTATGATTCATTCAAACATTTCTCTCATATAAATAAATATGAAGGTTTATTTCTTTCAGATTATTTTTTCATGAATATCCGATCCATATACTCGTCCTCGAATGTTCGACGAATTCTCTTCGTTAGTTTTTTTCTTTTCTTTCTCATTCGTTTTCGTTATAATCTCTTGACAATCTATTATATTTTACAAACTTATGCAACATGGTATCGATTCAATTCGGGCATAATTACAGCCGAGGATAATTTCGATACAACTCTATCAAGTTACCCTCTTAATCAAACGTCAGCACAAACGAATTATACCGATGTTGTACCAGCGATTCTACATCATATTTTAATCGGAAATATCGAACTTAATCAACGGCCAGAATGGGTTGCTTCACGAGAAGCTTGCTTGAAATGGCATCCGAATTATGAGCATAGATTTTGGAATGATACAACAGCTGAACAACTCATTCAACAAGAATATCCGTGGTTTTATTCGACATGGAAAAGTTACACATATCCAATTCAACGTGCTGACAGTCTACGTTATTTAATTCTCTATCGTTATGGAGGAATCTTTCTTGATTTGGATCTTCATTGCCGTCGATCGTTAGGACCATTGAGACGTTTTGAATTTGTGTCACCATCAGCTTATCCTGTTGGCATATCCAACGGTTTTCTCATGGCATCAGCTCGACATCCATTCATCAAAACATTGGTCGATCAATTGCCATTATTCAATCGAAATTTCATTTTTCCCTATGCAACTGTTATGTTTTCAACTGGCTGTATGTATATATCAGCTCAATATTCACTTTTTCACGATCGATGTCGTTTGAAATTATTGGATTATCAAACTCATCGTCTCAGTGGTCGTGTAACTACTCCATTGTTTCATCATGCTGGTAGCAGTAGTTGGCATTCGAATGATGCGTTATTTATTAGAATACTTGATAATTCATTGAAAGTTTTATTTCGTTATTATGAATTAATTTTAATTTTTGTTCTTCTGATATTTATCGTCGTTTTATGGTTCTATCGAAGAACAACAAAACAACAAATAATTAATCAAAAGCAATTAGTTATATAATTGCATTTGATAAGAAGAAAAACGAAATTCTATTTTTCTAATCTAGTCTTTATTTCTAATTTGAAGTTTTTTTTAAATAAAAGACAACTAGACCAATTATTTTTTTTTCTTTTTTTATTTCTTAGATTATTTGTTTTTTTCTTGTTTTGTCCAATTATGAATTTACTCGAAGATTGTTTTAAAAACTCAAGATCAAGTCAATCGAATGAATTCGACGAAGTTTTACTTCCAAGACAAAAATCAAAATTTCGTCCGAATCACATTCGCTCATGGGCTCGACTTGTTCATTGGACTATAACACATAAATATTTATCAATTTTTCTCATTTGTTTTTGTCTACCATTGTCGATTTATATGTTTCTATTACTATTCTCAAATACTCGTGCATTTGTTCCACAAGAATTTCAAACAAATCAACAAAAATATCGTCTTCTTCTTGTTGTTGCGCATCCCGACGATGAATGTCTGTTCTTTTCGCCAACATTACGTGTCCTACAACGGCAATTTCATGTCGATTTAAGTTTATTAGTGTTTTCTCGAGGTAATCATGTTGGTTTAGGTGAAATACGCGCAAAAGAACTGCATGGCTCATGTCAAGCGTTACAAATTCCGAGAGAACGTTGTATTTCATTAGATTTAGCAAATATACAAGACAATCCAAAAGTCTGGTGGTCAGAAAAAGAACTTCTACCAGTTATCAATGAACATATTTCGAATTGGAATATTAATCTAGTGGTTACATTCGATAATCAAGGTGTATCCGGTCATGTTAATCATCGAGCTATTAGCTATGCAATTCGAGAATTGATCGAAAAGAAAAATAATTCATTAATTCAAATGTCTTACGAATTAAAATCCGTTTCAATTCTACGAAAATATTCATCGATATTAGATTTTTATTTAACATTTATTTCGTATATTCCACGTCTTCTACGTTCGTTATTTTCGTGTTTACTTCCGTTTGATTTAATCTCACCACCAGATAGAACGTCAATGCTTTTAATTAGCACACCAACTGATTATCATGCAGCACGTACCGCTTTTCATAGCCATCAAACACAATTCAGTTGGGATCGATATATTTATTTGATGGCAAGTCGATATATGTTTATTAATGAACTCAAATCTATTGATAAAACCTTGTCTTCATGATGTCATGAGTATAAATAAAAACAATATATGTCATACGAAAGCAAGCGTGACTGATCGCGGGGATATCAAGGGCAATTGTCAATGATTCATATGGTTTACACTGCATGCAATGAAGACGATGCTATTTATTTTAAAAAATCGTCGATAATATGAAATCTTCATTGTACGAGACATTTTTGTTTTCATTTCACGATTTAACATTCAAAAAAGCGAGGAAGAAGGATAATAAGTAATGAAACTGTTGAATAAAAGACCAAATACAAATGAAAGAAAAAATAGTACATTAAACTTAAACGGAAAAGAAAAGAAAAGAAAAGAATTCATCTTCATTTTATTTTTCATATTTTCAAGATAGTTAAATAAATAAAATAGTACTTAAAAAGAAGTGAAAAATCAATGAATTGAATATTCTACATTTGTCGAATCGATATTTCCCAACTAGATGACATTGATATTGAACGTGAAAAGAAAAATACAAATTAGTAAGCAAGACAAAAGAAAAGTAAAGTAAATCATGTTTAGACTGAAACAAGAAAGATCAACAAGTTTTACCACTGTTTAAGACACATTTTTTTCCAATAAAAAAACTTTTCATGTAAAGAATCTAAATCGCTTAATTCCGATTTGAAAAAGTTCATTGTAGAATTTGTCGTTTATGCATGAGTATTGTGAGCTGCTTCCTTGAAAAAAAAAGTAAATTATCAATTAGAATAAATCCTTATTCATTCATTCATTAGAACTTCAAAGAAAAGCAAACGCAAGACAATTGTCATGCCAAAGGTATATGCTAGACTTCTCTGATATTAGTTAGTAGAAAAGCTGAAAGCTTTTTTTTTAAATTCGTCTTATATTTTGTATCTATTTACCAAATTGTCAATTGCCTACAAATTTATTATTTTTGAGGGTGTTGAAAAGAAATAGAAATGAATTCGTTTCAAATTAGCGTTCACTTACATTTTGATCCCAGCCTGCATCTTCACCAGCCATATGATAATGTTGTTTACGGAGTTTATACAGAAGTTGTTTGGCTTGTTCAAGCGCCTTTTCCAATTCGAGAACTTTAACTTGGGCATCCATTTCCTTTCGTTTTGTTTGATGAAGAGTCAATGAACTAATATCGATCGTACCTAAAAACGAAAATTAAAAATCGAACTGATTTCGAAACGACGAATTATAAATATCTATACTCTTTTCTTCGATGATAGCAGCACAATTTTTAGCCGTTGCAACGACTTGAGCTGTTGATGCGTTGACTGCTTTCGATGCTTGTGATAAACCTTCACGATTTTTCGATTCTCGATCAGCTTTAACCTGAATACGAACAGATTCGAAAACGATATTTTTAGTTTTCATGATCCTACATTCGATGCAGCGACTAATTGTGCTGTTGCTGCAGCTATTTCCTGTGAACAAGCAATAATTTCTTCGAATTTACCAGTACCACCTAACAAATGATCAGCTGATTCACTAAATACAACGAAGATGAATTTTCAATTCGAAATTCAAAGTCATGCATTCACATGCGAATCAAACAACTCTTTTCTTTTGCATTCAATAGAAACTAAAATAAAACACAGCAAATCGAACGCACAGATTTTGAAAATATTCGTCGAGAAAACGAGATGCTTCTTTACTAATAGATCAGTTTTTTTTTGTTTCGCATGAAAAAAAAACTACTAAATTCAAATACTTACATTAAAACTTTCGCATTGACACCGACGTTTTTCGCTGCTGATAGAAGTCCTTCTGTCCATTTATGATTTTTCGTGTAAAATTCACGTGCACTTGCCGTTCCCTATTCATTCGAAAATATTTTCAATCAGCAAAAAACAAGTATTTCGCATTTACTCGGCCTTGTGAAACAATTTCTTTTTGTAAATCTCGAGCTTTCATAAGCAATACTCGGATGGTTTGCATGAGTTGACCACATGAATCGAGTATTTGTCCGTTGACTTCTAATTTAACTCCTGAATCTTGTTCACGAGATTTATTCATCATTGCCTGAAAGAAAAGCAGATCGAATCAACGAGCATTCGAAATGTGTTTGCACGTACTTCGAGTTGTCGAACAGCTTCATCGATGGTCTCGTGAGTCGATTGCAATTCTTTTTCAACTAAATCTCCTAGTTCTTCTTTACTGATATCCGCAACCTTGAATAGATTTGTTTTTAGAACAAAAACAAAATCCCAAAAAACAAACATCATCGTACTTTAGGTAAGAGTGTCGTTGATTTATCGATTAATGTATTCAATCGTTGAACAAGTTCGTTTGTTTGTTTCTCATAATCAATCGATGACGATGCTAAAATAACGAAAACAAAAATCATTCGTTATTGATTTCAATTTCGAATAACGAACGTGTTTGATAATTCGAAAATAGGTCGATACATTGAAGTGTCACATCTCGACATTGATCGGCCAGCAAAGAACTTTGATCCACATCTTGTATGAGATTCGATGTTGCTTTGCCATGAACGACAATATCAGCCATGCTATTCGATAAAGTAATGCATTCATTTAAGAATGGCAATGTCGATGCTGAAAGTAATAAAAGTTCGATTTTATTAAGCGAACAAAATTTTATTTGTAACCAACATTCATCATTTGCCGTTTGTTTCTTCCAAAGTTCTTGTGTTTGTTTCGCACTTTGAACAGCTGTTCGAAGTTTTGATAGAAGATAGTCAGCACCACTTTTACAACTCAATAGTTCGACATCTTTCGAACGTTCGATACCATCGTGCATTTGATTTATACAACGTGTTAATATCGAATCTATTCAAATGAATCTAATTATTGAAATGGAAATATGTTCGATTTTACATTTATATTGTTGTTTTAAGTTGCTCATCATGTTTGAATGATTATTTTGCATGAGTGTTTGTTTATCAGTTGTATCAACGAATTTCTGTGCCCATTCACGGGTTGTTGCTTCTAAATCAGCAATTCGATGTTCGAGTCCTTCTTTTTCGTGAACTAAATCGATTAAATGCTCTTCAGTTTCCTTTAAGAAAAACAAAACGTTCAGATTTGAATACAAAAATCAGTCGAGAGAAATATTTACGCGATTTTTCGCAAGTAATTCATTTCGTTCGTTTTCAATTTCTTGCAAACGATTTTCGTATTCAGTTTTTTCATTGTTATATCGATTATTCAATGCTGATCGTTCGTTTTCTAATTCTTTATATCGATCTTCGGCACTCTAAAATCACGAGAGAACGATTTATCCTTGGAATTCCCTGTTGTGTTCTACTTGTTTTGCATGTTCAATTTCTTTGACACGTTCATTAATCGTGATTGTTGTCGATTGAAAATCGTTCTTTTCATTTGTCAATGCTGTTATTCGATCTTGTAATTCCTATTTCAATTCTTCGAAACACGTAGTTCTGAAATACGAACTAATCTTACATTATTTGTTTGTCGTAATTGAACTAATTCGTCATTGGTTTTCGTTTGATCTTGAGTGAATTCGAATTTCATTCGTTGAAATTCGTCTTCCATTTTCTAGAAAAACGACAAAAAAAAATCACAAATCTAAATGGATTTATTCGAATACTTTGCAATTATCTTTGAGAGTTGTATGTTCTTGATTTAGTTGTGCAAATTGTTTTTTCAATTCACCTTCCTTGAAAAATAACGAGACGTCGAGAAGAAAATGAAACTATTTCGAGAAGTAATTACTCGACGTAAAACAACGATATGTTCTTCGCGTAGTTTATTGTAAGCTTCGAGTAGTTTATTAAATTTCTCGTCTGAATTTGTTTTTTCTATTCAATAAAAAGTTCGATTCGGAAAATCTTTCGAATTTGTGAAAGAGAATACTTTGTGCTTCTTCGAGAAGATGTTTGTTTTCAATTTGTTGTCGAAGTTGTTCTTCTAATTGCAAACGATTCTGTTTGAATATTAAAAAAAGAATTGTTAATAAAAATCATTGAAAATAAATTTACATTTCGTTCTGCAGCTAATTCTGAATCTTTGGCTGCCATTTGTCGACGTAATTCGTCGACTTCCGAACGCTGATCTCTTAATATTGCATCGTATTTCATTAAACGATCTTCTAACTCAGCAATTTCTTTTGATCTAAATAATTGTTTTTTGAATAGAAAAAACTATTTATTCAAAAACTCCTACCGATCAGGCACGAAACCATTCGGTGGCCAATCATCATGAATAGGAAATGCTGCTGCTAGTGAAGTCTGAAATGCAAATACACAATGAATTTATTCATTGAAATTCAATCGAATTTACATCTTCAGATGTATCAATAAGTGTATAATCGACATTTTGTGTTTGTTCTGGCGGTGGTGTATGTACAATAGGAACAGGTGTTTGATAATTATTAAGATCATCTTTGATTTTAAAATTCGGTGGACTCTACAAACGAGAAAAGACTTGTTTTTAATACAGAGAGATAGATAATTAGTTTACGTCGGGTAATGATGGAACTTTGATTAAATCTTTGAAATATTGCAATGTAGCTGCTTGATCATAGAAACGTTTTAATCGTCGAAATTGTTCGATTAATCGTTGACGATGTCCCTGAAGTGTCTCGCCCGGTAGACCTATGAAAACATCGTTTTATTTCGATATTTGGAATTTCGTATTTTTACTTTCGTGAAGTTTGAAAAGAACTTTAACAATATAATCGTAGAGTAGACTTGAATCTTGAATGCAAAGTATCAGTGGATGAAGACGACATTGACCTGGTGTTGTCATTGAATTAGCACGTGATTGATCAAGTGAAGTAAAAACAACTTCAACAAGACCTAATAATTCTTCCATATAATCCAATAATTCGATACATAATTGAAAATATGCATCTAAATTTTCGTTCAATAAACGACGAATATCATTTTGTTCGCCAATCGATAGATTGCCTTGAAATAATGGATTACGTTCATGAAATGTCAATTTCGAAATCATTAAACGACAATAACGATAAGTCATTGTGCCGTAATTTTGTCGTAATGCGCTCTAAATCATATGAATCACAAGATAATCATTCAAAAATAAAACGAAACGAAAATAAATCTCTCAAATCATTGGAAATGTACGTGAGCGAGCAATCAAATTGTTATTACAAACCATTTGACTTCCTGCTGTTAGATGATGTTCAGAAAAAGGCGACTTGAAAAGGTCGATCGGTTCGAATTTATGTTTCGTTCAACGATACTCACCCAAAATTTGCCTAACTGCTCGAAATACGGTGCCAATGGAATTGAATCATTGACAACCTAAATTTTCAAAACTCAAATGAGACAAAAAAAACAACAACGATATCGAATCAATTACATGTTTATGTCCGTCTCGTAAAAGTCGATGAATAACATAGCAAAATTTCCAGCAAACAATCGGATGCGATTCGAGTTGAAGTCGAGTCATCATTGACCAGAATAAACGAGCACCTTCGACACGAAATGTGCCAAGAATAAGATCTACATACGCTCAATAGTTTAACTCAACAAAACATTAATATCATATTTCATTACTTCGAACATGTTTTTCTTTAGCTGGTGATTCGACACTATTTATAGCTTTTGAAGCACTTTGCCACTGAAAAAAAAAACCCGAGAAAAGCTTTTGTTAAAAAGGTCAGTTATGACTGTACTTGACTCCATTCGAATTTATCTCGTTCGACTTGATCAGCAGCTTTGCGTCGAACAGGAATACTTGTTACTAATTGATTTAGATTAACTGTACTTGGACGATGGTTATAAACGCTCATCTAGAAATAAAAATAGAAATCGTACGATGTTCGATTCTTTGTCTGCTCTACATTTATTTTATTTTATTTTAATCAATGCGTCAAATGTCAACAGTAGGTAACAGCTTTGTTTTTGTTTGTGCTTGTTTGCTCACGTCGATATAAGAAAAGGGAAGAAAAAAAAATGTAAAAATGACTCAGTCAAGAGGATTGATAGACAACCTTCCCGTTTTTTCTTCTTCTTCTTCTTCTACTACGACTCACTCTCTCTCTCTCTCTCGTGCTCTTTTTATAAGCCTTATCATGTATACAAACTTTGTGTTATCGATCGAACGGTGCGTAGAAGCACAAAAAAACGCGGACTGAAACGTTTCATTTTTTGTTACATAAAACTATTGTCATGCTTTTTGATATGAGTCAGTTCTACGAGAGTTAACAGTCAAAAATTGAGTTTGAATTTTTTTCTGGTAGTATGTAAACAAAATACTGATCGGTTAGTATGAGTCAATGATAGGCAGGAGAAAGACGAAGAAGAAGAGAGAAATTATGGATGATGCATCACACTTACGCTCACGCTCGACTCTCGACAAACAACAACTGGATGAAGTTCAGCCATTGACTCGTTTTTGTTTTGCTATTTTATATCATATACGGTAGAGGTCGTCATTTGACAATTGGCTTCTTGAAGAGTGGAAAAAAAATGACAACCCTAATTTCAAAAACAAAAATAAAAACAATATACTAACAAACAACGTCTCATATTACTAAACTTGAACTTAAATGTTTCTTTCTTTCTTTCGTTTTTTTTTCTTTGATTAAATGTTAAATGATAAAAGCTTGATGTTTGTGTTCTCTATCAATATGTACATTGTCGTTTTCAAGTACGACCTAGTAAGTATTACTGGAAGGAATGAAAGTTTCAAATGAGTCATTTAGATATTTACACATTCATGGAATGTAAATGAAGCAATGTTGATATGTTTTAACATTGAAATAGAATCTGGTTGCATTCTTAAGGTTTTACATCAGAATATCATCAAAAGTCAATAAGTAGTTGTATATTTGTTTTTGATCAATGCTTAGAATTGATTTAGTAAAAAATTATTGTCTGTTGTCTGTCGTCTATTTCGAAGGTCATATCAATGATTAAATTGGTTTCGATTTCTTATAAATGTTGTTTTCTTAGTAAACGCTATTCGTTGATGTGTGACGAAGGTTGTTTGCCAATTTCCCTTATAAGAAAAATATAAAAATAAATAAATTATATTTGATATACCTATATTGAAAAAAAAACAGAAATAATGAATACACTCACGCAAGGTTTGATTCAGCAGAAAAATAATGCTGATTTACTTCGTCAACGATTGAGATTTCCAGTTATTCATGGATATAATCTTCCACCGAATGTTGACTTACGACCATGGATGACTGAAATCGAAGATCAAGGTGAAATGGGTAGTTGTGTTGCAAATGCTATTGCAGGTAGACTGAGTTTGATTTTCGAATGATAATTTTAGAAGAAGATTCTAGGCTCATTGGAATATATGTATCGACGTTGGACAGGCAAAGTTCTTGATGTTAGTCGATTGTTTATCGATTTCAATGCACGAATTTCGAATATTGATTGGTCAGAAAAACGACATTTAATTATCAATCCGTCCGATCCAAATGCTGCATTTGATACGAATCGACAGGCTGCTTTGCGTGGTGTGCAACAGTACGGTTTCTGTGATGAATCATTGTGGCCTTACAATGAAAGTTTATTTATGTTACCACCTTCGAAAGACGTTTATCGTGAAGCTGCACGTCGTTCGATTGTTCCTCTCAAAGTTCCGATCAATGTCGATAGTGTTCGAACATGTCTAGCTCATCAAATACCAGTCCTTGTCGGAATTATCTTGAGTACAGATGAAGCTGATCACAATCATGGTTGGATACAAGTACCAGCTGTACCGCCTGATGAAGGATTTCATGCATGTCTTGTCGTTGGTTATGATGATCGTACTCAACATTTTATTATTCGAAATTCTTGGGGAACAGATTGGGTAGATTATAATCTGATAGTTTTATTTTTCACGAAAAAACGTGTTTCTTTTTGTATTGTTTTAGGGTGATAAAGGTTATTGTTATGTACCCTATCGATATTTAATCGATAGACGATTAGTAGCAACAGCTGATGCATTTTGGGCTATTGCTGAAATCATTCCACGACGACAAATGAAACGAGGCTATATGAGTTATCCGAATTTTACTCAACATCATTTGCAATATCTCTTTCCATTAGCCGATCGTAACTATCAAAAACGACGACGTCATCATTATCGGCGCCGTAGAGGTTTTTATGTTTAGTAGTTCGGAGAAAATTACCTTTCAAAAGAAACAAAACAAAAGAAATATATGATCGAATTAAATGTGCCTGAATGGGTATTTTTTTGTGAGATAGCTTTGTTTAAAGAAAAAAATCTATGAATCGAAATAAACGTTCGTTTCAATTCATAAAGTCTATTGATAGTTTTTCAGTCATATATTAATTCCTTGAGAATAACATCCGGAAACCTATTGATCCTAATCATATAGTCTATTTGAACTTCTGCGTACATACATCGAAAATATATTTTGTCACGAACATGATTTTGAAAGAAAACTATTCAATAAATCGAATAATATGTCTCTACGTGTTCATGTTTACAAAGAAACCTTTTCTATATTGGTTATTCAATATCATCGCACGTATGACTTCAGTAATAGAAAATCTTTTCGAGGACATGAACAATTACACAATCATATATTTATTAAATAAATCATTAATCATAGATACAGTCTGACATTGAAATGCATGTTTAAAAATCGATTTTCTCTGTATATACACTATATTAACCAGCTGTTCTTTATCTAAATATTTGTCTTTGTGAACAAAGAAAGAAAAGAAACTTCGTAGACAAAATATCGGTTTGACATGAGAAGGTGATTCGATATATTAATTGTATATATATTTATATATATTCAAGACACAAAAAGAAAAATAAAATACAGACGTAGATGTCAAATAAAAAGAAGACAAAAAAGAAATGATTCTAACGAGCATCAGCTGGTCCTCGACTAACAGTTGACATCTTTCTTCCAACTGACATTGTCATCGAATGACATGATGGACTAATCATTTGCGAACGATAGGAACTAATCACTCTTCGACAAGTTAAAATATTAACAAATGCTCGACGAAAAGCTCGACTAAATATCGTGTAAATAATTGGATTGGCACCTGATGAACAATATCCAAGCCATGTTGCAATTGAAATCAATATCGGATGAATATTGCTAATAAAACATGATAAAAGATTAATAACAAAAAACGGTGTCCATAGGATAACAAAGATGGAAAATATAATGAGAAGAACACGCATAGCTTTTCGTTCGTTACTCGCTGAAGCTTTAGTTAGATTTCGAAATGTCGGATGTTTTTTATTCGGTGACGATGTAACCGAAGTAACAGCAGTGAGACCAGCCATAGCAGCTTGAATATTAGCAGATTGATGCGTAAGACTTGATGAACCTGATGAGGAATCTTCGGTATCTAAGGAAACCATTTGAAAACTTGCTTGTGACATTCCATCGATGAGTCGTGGCGGACGTTTACGTATGCCTTGTTGCGATGATGAGCCAATCGATGATGATGTACTCGGTCGATGAGCTCGAAGAAGACGAGCTGTTAACATCGATGATGTTATTGAACAGACGCTACTTCGTTGCATAGCAGCAAAATTATGTACAGATGCGACATGATCATCGACGAGTAGAAGTTGTTGCGGATGACGTACGTGTGAATTGGGTGCCGATGTTTGACCGTACAATTGTTCAATACGTGGAATATAACGTTTGAGATTTGTTAATGGTGTATTATGTGAATATTGTTTTTGTCCGGCTAACATTGGCGTATGTTCAGTGACGTTCATTGCTGAAACACAACGCGGTCGAACCGAACAATTCGTATCGAAACCCGTCGATGATGTTGTAATATTAATCCAATCTTTGATACGTTGACAAGTTGTATCGAATTTCGATGGCGATGTTAAACGACGTGGCATGGGCTCGAAATTATTATTATTGATATTTAAATTTGTTGAATTGCTATGAACTGTTGAATAACCGTCATCATTTGAAATTGGTTTTTGGAGATTTTGAATGCTATCATGTGTAACAAGAAGATTCGGTATGAGTAGGCCATTGGTTGAATTTGCTTTGTCATCAGTTGAATCTATCGATGATAATCGAATGTCTGCACTATGTCTATTCGATTATGACAAGAAGAAAAACTCGAGCATAAAAAGAAATTATTTCTAAGAACACTTACGATCTTCCGCGTTGTTGTATTTGTGAATGATGATTTGTTAAGTTGACATTTGAGTCAACAGTTAAATAAGATGATGGAATAACAACAGAATGTTGAAGAACAGGCTCGGCAAGTAATTGTCCTATTGTTGGTGTGTCATCATTTGTAATCAATGATGTACCGGGAACAGACAATGACGGCCGTTTGCTCGATATTTCCGTAGTCGTATTATTATTATTATTATTATTCATAGCTGCTGTTAATTGTGCTGTTAAATTAGCTAATTCTTCGCTGATTTTAGCTGAATCACGACGTATTTGAAGTAGCGTATGAACCGATGAACTTCGTCGTCGATCTTTTCTTCCGCCTTCAACTTCAAGCAATGGTGTACACGAATGTGAACGTTTCGTATGTGCATGAAGTTGTGTCTGCTGTTCGATGTCCAAACGGCAATTCGATGATGGTGATGATTGTTCAACTAAATCAAACAAACGAGAACAAGGATGAACTTCAATTCGAAAAAAAAAACAAACTAGATTTTTCTGGTAATGGTTGCAATTGTTTTTCTCTTCGTTTATACCACGTTATTGGTGCTAATGGTTTCAATGTTTCATTCAAACGATTGTTTGATACGAATGTTCGTTTTGTTAGACTTTTATTTCCTGATGAATATTGTTCGGCAACAAGTAATGATGATGCACGTTTACGTTGATGATTACTTGGTAGTGCAAATAAATTCATAGTTTGCAAATTTTTTTCCGTTATTCCACCTTTAGCCGTTAATAAATTAGTCGATTTTTGTTCGTCAACAGTCTCATTGCCAACAGCTCGTTTCCATCGCATGGCTATCGTTGCTAGATTCATGACAGCATGCATTTTTTGTCGTCGTTTATGAGATTTCTTTTTCGTTGTATGTGCTTGTTGTAAAGCACTCATTGTCAATGCATAAGTTACAATCATAATAACAAGCGGAATAAAAAAAGCAACGAATGAACCGTAGATTTTAAAAGTACGATGCGATGGAAAACATGCACGTGTTGATTCATTATAAACATTGGTTGGATCAACAAGACCAAGAATAAATAATGGCAAACAAATGCCAAATGAAATCAACCAAATTGTTATGATTTTATATGCCATTAGACTTCGTCGTTTATTTCGACCATATTTTAACGGATATCTCAATGTAAGATAACGATCCAATGACATAACGCTATGAAATCACAAGAAATTTTCAAACAAAACAAAAAAACACAAAAAGGAAATTGATTTACCTCATATGCCATATTGACGATGTACTACAGCAAACATCGAATGTTAACCAAACATTACAAGCTAATGCATTAAATGGAAAATGTCCGATTAATTCAACAGTGACAGCTAATGGCATAACAAGACATGCCACAAGACAGTCAGTGAATGCGAGCGATGTGAGAAAATAATTTGTTGTATTTTGTAAATGTCGTTCACGTATAACAGCAATACAAACGAGACTATTTCCACATACCGTAAACAGAATAACTAGAACGAACGTAAAAAAAATAAACAATTGTTGTGTTTCGATTTGAATATAATCGATCTTATCAACTTCCGCCATCAGGATATTAATGTGTTTCATATTTTCTTTTTTGTTTGAAAATCTATTTTTATCATTCATATTAACTCGAAATATCTATACTTAATAACACTCTTGTCAACATAAGCTTTGAACTCATTATCTTTTCTCATCGTTATTGATCCTGTTTTAGATACATGTTCATTATTCTCTCTTTTTTTTATTAATAAACATCAAAATATAGTAACTCAATAAAACGGAAAATCGTATGATTCGAAACAAAAGAAAAATGTATTAGAAGTTATCGAATATCTATAAATAAAAGCATGCTATTTATTTAAATGTTAATAACAGTGTATATGCAAGATTAAATCAAGAGTTCTTGTTAATCTATATTTGATAGTTATTCTATATATTAAATAGTGTTAATCAAAGTTAGTCTTTCTCGTCTTTCTTTCTTTCTTTCTGTAACTTGAACTGTAGGTCCTAATCAGAGAAACGAGTACTTACTAATAACTAACGATAAACTAGCCCATGCTGGTTTTACATAAGTTGCCAATTGAGAATTATTCGTATGATCAGAAAGGAATTGTAAATCATTTCGTGTTCCATTGGTCATGGTTGATGGAAGCCAATGGTTATTCGATTCTAGCATAGGTTAGTTGCGGTGGATGTTGTTGTTGTTAGTTTTTTTTATTTTCTGAAAAAACATAAGATTTAGAAGTATGTGTGTGCGTGTGTATCCAATGGAATGTAATATGAACGGATGTAGGCGAGGTTATAGTATGGAACTTGACTATGTCCGGATGTCCGTGTCAACATCAATCGCTCGTTCTAGCACTAGGAAGTCAAGTAAAGATATGAAAAGCAAAAAAAAAAGTATCAAAAGAGAAAAGTGTTGAAGTTGTTTATTGGAAAAAGAGGAAAAGAGAAAGTGGAAAAAAAAACTTTTATTTGTATTCTTATCTAATTAAAATCAAGCCTTAACTAAGCGTTCAAAAACTTGATGTACTCTGTTCTCAAACTCGTTTAGTTGCTTATCGTGCGTCGATATCTATAGTTGATCTCTATGAATGTTAATGTGACGAAACAGAACGTGCTTTTATTGAATCTATTGAAATTCACACGCATCTTATACTAGTTCAATTTGTATTTAAGATGAGCTTTGACGACAACAAGAATTTCCTGATGGTATTCTACTAACGTCAAGGACATTAGCCGCCGGCAGGCCATACTTCGAAACATCGGCAAATTATCTAGTATTCTCTTTTTCTTAGCCCTTCTCTCTTTCATTCGAAAGGAAAATGAGAGCGTGACAAGCACGACGGGTGATTCTTTGAGAGATGAAAATAAAACAGACAAAGAAAGATAACAAACAAGAGAGAAAGAGAGAAAAAAGGAAAAAACAGAAGAGAAGAAGAAGAAGAAGAAGAAGAAAGAGAGAACAACTTGAAAAATGAGATTTTATCAATGATACTCGGTAACTAAATGAGAAAAGTTCGAAGAAAAGAAATAAACGTATTTTCCAAGATAATCATATTTCTGACTTTATAAGCGAGAATTACTAATCTTATATATGAACGAAGAAAGACAAGTTGAATATGATTACGTCGTAATATCATAATCAACACTTACAGATCGATCGAACGAACGAGCAAATGTAAAAAGAAGAAAAAAAGCCGATGTGCTCCTGTCTCTTGCGTCATTGTCCATCCGTAACAGACGAGAAATTGGACCCCTAGAAATCTCGCATTCGTTTATAGAAAAATAATGGAAACAAGATAAAGACGAGAAAGACGACGCGTGTTAAATTCACTTATCACAAATACTGCTTAGTTTAGGGTCGTTATGTCGTCGCCTGGAAATTCATTGCTGTGTCTCATCATTGTTTATAACATATCTCATGGTGTGCCTAGGGAAAAAAAAGACGATGTGAAAGTGACAAATGATGGGTTTTCCTTTGGATATATTAATTGCACACATTAATATCTAATAATATCGATTTAAAAATATCATTTCGTCGAGATCAAATAACAGTTTTCAATTCGTTTGGTTTTTGTCATATTAAACAGAGTGCCTCATAATTTAATCTAAAATAAATAAATATAGATATTTTTTTATTAACTGAATGGAAATGCACTCATTGAAGTATTGAATCTATCATTAGATTGTGGGAGAGAGAGGAGAAAAAAAACAGAAATCAGAGCATTAATACTTTACATTCATTGAACTAAAAGTGCTATTTAGTATAAACATTAATGCTCCATTTTATTCTAACAATTCTTCACTCCTACTAGAAGATCACGATGGAAAGAAAGAGGATAAAAAAATGTCTTTGAACATGCATGAACCATTTTGTTAATACATTCATTAGAGAAAAAAAACAGCAATTATATATCATTTTCTTTAATGTAGCCTACTTATTTCAATTTACAGTTTCGACAAAGGACCATGAAGGATGATGAAGAAGAGAAGTTCTTTTTGTTTTGTAACTAACTGATCGTTACGAATTACTCATAAAAAACCGATCTATTATAGAGTTATTATACATCTTTGTTTATCATAAACGTACAGCGACAATGTTTGTATACATCTTTTTTGAAGGACATGTGTAACTGAACCATAACAGAGAGAAAAAAAATCAGGCGCTTGTCATAATAAAAAAAAGAGAAACCTCTGTTATTAATGAACATACTTTGTCTTCTGAAAAGATCTCATCAGAACGCATTTCTAGTTGACAGTATACTTGTCCTGTTCAATGACAGTTCGTGAGTGATGAAAAGTAATAGAATCAAAGAAGGAAAGAAGAAAATGACGAAGAAAAAGGAAAAACGATCATCGGATAACTAGATCTATGTAGATAGATAATAATGATAGCTATATTAGTGAAATCTATCTTGATTATTAGATATACAACTTGAGTCAAAGAGAATAAAGAATGACATTGATAATAATCATGGGAATCATCGAAAACGACATCCATGTTCGATTGAAAAAGAAAATGAAAAAATAAAAAAAAGTAAAAAAACAAAATTTTTCTTTTACTCATATCTATTCTCGAACGTGTAACAATATTTATTTTATCATTTCATCAATGAAACCAAGTATCAACTTGCCAATATTCACGAAATATGTCAATCAATATGATAATAGTTGAATTTAATCGATAACACATATGTTACACACAAATTCATTTATTCATTCTTTCTAATAGTACAAACATTTATCGAATAATAATACTTTTAATCGAAATAAGAGGTCACCAGAATATAGATAACTTGGATAATCTTTCAGACATCATTGTTGAATCGAAGGAAAAGGCACAGCAGGATTAGTGGATTCATTTTCCTCTACTAATACTCAATGTTTCACGTTAACACAATGTTCGTCATCAACGATAAACAAAAGCTCAACAAAAAAAACAAGCATTCATACTTCTCTCTTTTGCACCTAATTAAAACGAAATAATTCTATCAGATTTCCTATTTTTTTCTTTCTCTTCGTAATTATAACTCTTAGAAACGGAATTAAGATCGAATTGACATTAGGATACATCGGGGTCGAAGAGAAGCATCGGATTTCCATTCACATCCGGTGGCTAAAACATAAAAAAGACTAAAAATCATACGGATCTCGAGGAAAAGAAAGAGGAAAAACGTAATAGATATGCTACATTGCACAGACAAAGCACAGTAATTCTGATTGTATGAGATGCTCAAATGAACATGAGAAGGTGAATAAGCAATAGAACACATTCACGAGAAGAATATTTGTGTTGGTTATTTTTCATTTTTGCTTTTGTTGATCCTTAAATTCTTAAGTATATACTCGTGAGAAGAAGAGAAAGAGGCAGACTTACGCATCAAGTTCTCATTTCCTTTTTGTTGGTTTTGCTTTTTTTTCCTGATAAGATATGGTTATTACTAACCTTTTCAACTGAATTGACTCTTTTTTTTGTTTGAGATTCTTTTATTTTGCTCACTCGCACGTAAATACATTAGTCGTCTGATGTAAATATGTATAAATGAATAATATTCGATAATTGACTCATCGATCAGTAAAAGCAAAAATTGTGTGTTGAAATATTGAGCGATATCTTTGCCCTTACAGAGAGAGATAGTAGAAATATACGTATATATACGTACGCATCTCTCTCTCTCTCTATGTATGCACGCTTCGGATGGCTCATTTCTCCTTCATGCTTCTCGTTTAAAATGCGCGAAAAGAAATGATGATGAAGTTAGAAAAAAAAAGTGAACATATATCTGTTTTTCATAGAGATATCAAGGTCTTGGGGTTCGTATTTCAATGAAGACAATCAGACAGAAAGATCGCATGTGATCAAAGCTACTCTCAAAAGCTTTTGAGCAGAAAAAAAATTAATCTGGTATTTTTATGAACATAGAGAAAAACACTACTATATGTGTTGTTGTTCTTGAAGTTTATTATGTCTGCCGGCTATTTTCTTTTGTTATTTTACTCACTATGGTATTTGTATTTATATATAAAGGAAAATAGAGAAGAAAAAACACGAACACCACGTAAATATTCATTAAGAAGAGAAGAAGAAAACGATGGTGATAAGGATCAGTTCCTGAATTTTGTCTGAACAAAATTATGCAAAACGTACACAAGGATCGAAAATTGTTTTTCCAGTTAGATTGATAATGGATGCAGGAATTGCCTCAGAAACTATCGGTGTTGGAGAATCAATCGGAATAACTGAAGGCTGAGGAAGTGTGTCTAAAGATGTCGATCCAGATAAATGTCAATGAGATGTAGATTTTTGATGAAAAATTCCAGTTAACAAAAATAAAATCGAACCAAGAAATTCTAAAACCATCGTGGGAATCATGAACCAGAATCCGTATCGTTTTGAATAATGCATAGCACCTTGTAGATTAGCTAACTTATCTGCTTGTTGACCGAATATCGGTATGCCAATAACAAGAAAAAGAAAACTAAGTAGCGCTAAAGTTCCTGTTACAAAAGCTAATGTACCAAGTTTAATAGTAATCATAGCTAGTATAAAACCAAGTGTCAATAGAATCATACCAGTTGTAACAAGACCTTGGCTTGTTTTTACAAAATTCGGAGTAGTATCGTGATATATTCGATTACCAGCGTTTGACCAACGTTGACAGTTCGTATTATAATATGGAGCCACTTGTTGACAATACGTCCATAGACCGTAGTATTCAATGGATGTATCATTTACATATTGAACTTCTTGCCAATCGGGTACTCCATAGCCAACCCATCCTACAAAAATAAAAAAATGTTTTTTTTCATCAAAATGAAACACAAAAATTGGCTACCAAGACTAAATGCTGTTAGTTTGAAGAGAATAGCAACGAATAAAAAAGCTTTCCAGAAATTTTGTTTTGCAGTCATAGAAAACTGATGTTCTCTCTTGCGGTTGTGATTGTGTTTCGAAGTATATATTAAAGTAGTCATGCGTATCGACAAAAGTCATTTGAATGATTATTTAATTGTTATATTCAGTAGATTTAAACCTTATTTTCATATATGAAATAACTGACCTTGGAAGAAAGAAAAAGACAAGACGATATCATTTTTTTGTCTTTTTCGTAAGCCCATAAATCACCAGTCGAAATAAGTCATTTAAAATAATATTTCAACAACAATTGAAGACTAATAGTATCTGTCTAGTAGTCATAATTGAGTAAAGAAAAACTTTCATGTTAGCTATTAACACACGCGAAGGAAATTTATCAAATAGACATAAAGAAAAATTGCTATTACCTTCAAATTCAATGACAACTATATCATAGAAATCTATTAGAAAACTATTAATCATTAAATAATCTTCTGTTTTCATATTTTTCTTAAGATAATTAATTGATTACTTAAATATTTATTCTTTGTTTGAAATATTTTGCTAAATAATACAAAAACATGATCTTCAATAGCACTATTTGATGTTGACCTCGTCGTTTATAAGTATATTTTTTTCAGTATGTTTCACATATTGAAGAATGCTCTTAGGTAATAGAAATTTATATTCGTTAGGCTAATAAAAGCATGAAAATCAGGAATTCCAAATGATACTTTCTGATGATTTTAATGCTTGACTTATTTTTCTCTATCAGAATATGCATAATTTATTGAGAATAATTTTTGATTGATATCCTTCATTTGTACTCAAAGTAGGAAAAAATAAAATCTGAGAAAATAAATTTATTAGCCATAAGAAAACATTATTTTTAGATTTAATGATGTGTTTAGACGGCTCTAGCTCTATTTGTTTTGTTTTCATAAATAAACGTGCGTTTTCCTGACATAGATGACAGTCAGTTGACGAGGAAAGAAAATAATATATTGAACCATTGATAATTCGAACAAATCTTGACAAACTCGCAAGGTTAACAGGTACGAGTTATCTACCGAAAAAGCAAACTTCATTTAACTTTTCATACATTTGAATATGTTACTCCTGAAGTTTATTATGTCTGTCGGCTATTTTCTTTTATTATTTTATACACTATGTTATTTGTATTTTAGTATAAAGAAAAACAGAAAAGAAAGATAAAGAAAAGAAAGATAAAGAAAAGCCAAACGATTGTGATAACCACTACTGGTTCCTGAGTTCCGAATTTGTCTGAATGAAATTACGCATACTGTACGGCGGGAGCAACAATTGTCTGTCCACTTAGATTAATAGGAGCTGAGTACACTGGTCGGGAAACTATTGGTGCTCGATAATAAGCCGGTTTTACATATACCGGTTGAGAACCAATCGGAACCACAGAAGGCTGAGGAAGTGCTGTCACAGTTACATGTCGTACAGCTACTGGTGCATAATACCGAGGCATACGTTGTGCTATATATTGTGAAAGTAGAGACGGCTGTATAGCAGGAACCGGTGGCATATACGCAGGCATTCCATACATGGCATTTGCCGGTCCAAGTAAACGTTGACCGCCACTCACAGGTTTAACGTGACTATGCGTTGCTATATTACCAAAGCCAAATTTTTGATAGAAAAATCCAGCGGCGGCAAATAAAAGCGACGCAAGAAATGCAAAGATTATCGTCGGAACCATCAACCAGAATCCGTATAGTTTCGTTTGACTTACATCACCTCGTAGATTCGATAACTTTTTCGATTCCTCACCGAATATTGGCAAACCAATAACAAGAAAAAGAAAAGCGAGAAAACATAAACCAGCAGCCAAATAAGCTAAAAATGGAAGTATAAGAGCAATGATGCCTGCTATGAAACCAAGTGATAGCATAATCATGCCGGTTGTAATTAGACCTTGACTTGTTTTTACAAAAGTCGGAACAGAACCGTTAAATAACTGTTCGGCAGCTGATGGCCAACGTCGACAAACTGAATTAAAAAATGGAGATCCTTGCTGCTGGCAATATGCCCACAGTCCGTAATATTGAGTTGACGTTTCATTTGAATATTGAAATTGATGCCAATCAGGCACACCGAAACCAACCCATCCTAAATAAAAATTTCAACAAAAAACCTTTTTGATCACGCGAAAAAAAGACTCATTATCTACCAAGGACAAATGCTATTAGTGCACAAAGAAGCGCAATAGCAATCAAAATTTTCCATAGACCAACTTTTGATTTCGGATCAGCCATTGAAGATCGTCTATTTAACTATATTATTTTTCCGAGAGAAAAAAAAACCAATCGACTACTGTTTACTATTGATATCGTAAACCAAATAAAGTATTGTGATTATTTGAGAAAAAGAAAATAACGAAAGAAAAAACGTGTCTAACTTGAATTATTCATGCGTATCGGAAAACAAAATAAAAAAATATTTATTCTTTTCGTTTAGTTTACGTAGACAAAAAACACACATCGGATTATTGACGAAACGAAAGCGTATATAAATGATGCTCCAACCAAAGAATAAGTATTAATTTCTATATGTAAGTGATTCAAATCTTAATGAGTCATAGAGTCGAGTTAATATCTGTATTTCTATGATAGGTATAGGCAACCTTGAAAGGAAAAAAGACTAGACAGTATAAATAAGATAGGAGTCTTTGAATCATTTGGAAAACTATTTTAGCAACAAATGTAAAGATTTTTGTTTCTTATTGATTGATTCATTAATTGGATTGGCATATTTTTATGAATTATCATCGACTTCCTCTTTTTATAAAAATGATTCACACACCTGGAAATTGTTCTTTGACATTAAAAATTGACTCTAATTAGACGAAGGAAGTCGAGAGTACCGAACAAACGACATTCATATTCATTTTCTTCTAACGGAAAAACAATCGACTAGTCATTAACGACCTCTATGCTTCACTAGAGAGGAGGCAACTGATAAGAAATAAATGAATGAATGAGAACTTAAATAAAACATTTGATTCAGCAGTTATTCGATCAAAGTTTCTCGAAAATAAAATGGATAATCGTCGACCAAATCGTGTTCATCGGTATGATTGAGTTCAAATTCTCTTTTTGTTTTCATTAATCGATTCATTTGACTTTTTATGTAGATTTCGACCTGGGTTACTCACTCAAGTTGATGATGCTCTACCGGAATATATGAATTTATTAGGAATGATTTGTTCGATGTGTTCGTTAATGCTCAAAGTAAGAAACTTCCGGAAAACCAATTCTATCAACACAAGTTTTTAGATTAAATGGTGTGCTTGGATCGCTCTATTTGCTGGTAAGAATGTCGAATCAATGAAAACTAGTTGTTTCGAATTTTTGTTTTCTTTCGTTTAGCTTTCGTCGGTTTTGCTAATTCACGAGCATCGGAAGATACTAAACAAGTTCTTAGTAGTTTTATGTACGTATTGAAAACAATCGAGAAAAGAAAACAACAAAAGATCTTCGATTTTTTTCTCTTTAGGTTATCGGTTTCGGCTGTTGTCATAACTTACATGCAAAATCCGGCACCAATGACAATTCCATTTATGCAATAGCATGTTTAGTTCGTTCTTTTTTTTTCTGTCTTTTATTTCATTTTCAAAACACGTAAACATTCAAAATCATCTTCTTGTTTTCATTCCGATTCTTTCGTGTAATCGATAGGTTCACCAAGAAATATCGTTGATAATAGAATATTATTCAGTGTACTTTGAAGATCACGTCGAAGAATTTCATTTGTTGATCGTAGAATATTCGCATTGGTTTTTAATAAACGATATTCATTGTTTTGTTCGTATTCATCATCATTAACAAGTAGTTGAGTTAATCTATCATAACGCATCGATTCTCTATCGATTTCTTCATGCAGTTGTTTACAATCGGATTCGAATTGTTCAATACGATATTCTGCAATGATTTTCTCTTGACTTTTATATAAATATTGTCGTAGACTATAAGCCATTCCACTTGAATAGAGTTCTTCGTATGTATTCATCCATTGAACGTATTCGTTTTTAATTCGACTTAATAGAAGACCACGTTCGGAACATTGTAACGTGATCAAACGAATTAATTCATCGAATAGATCATTGTAGATTCGTCGACGTTTTTGACAGAGACCGATTTCGAGTGCATGTTCGTCGAAGAGCATACGTTCGAAACGTTCTTGTAATTGAAAGAATTCATATGTTGTACATGGATTTGTTGATGGTAGATAGATTTCTTCGTTTTGTTGACCCATAACTATTTGTTTTTTCTTATTAATATCAGCATAAATAGGAAATAAACAGAGAAATACAATGTCATTATCAATTCTTGTTGAGAATAGATCGTTTTTGATTTGCTCATAGATTGCATCGGCTACAGAGAACGATGTTGGTCGCCAGAGATTTTCGAATTTTCGTATTGGTAAATGACAATGTTGACCGAAGATATCGTATTCGAGTGTAAGATCTGTTCGAAAAGAGAATTTCTTAGAAAAAGAAATGGTTTTGTCTTCTGTTTTTACTTTGATTTTCTTCGTAATCTTCAATTGAATAGACAATCGGCGGTAGGCTTAGATAGATTTTTCTGATTCGTAAAAGTAATTGAAGTTTATCATAGGAAAGTTTCGAACATTTCGAATATTTTAATAAACGATTTTTTGGATGAAGTTCAGAGAAAATATTTAAAAACGATGATGATTGAGACATTGAAAATCAATTTTTTGTTTCCGAATGAGTTTTATTCTTTGCTCGACTAAACGGCGCACACGTTCAATCAATCGGGCCCGATTTCTTTTCTTTTCTACTTGTCAATATAATATTAATGAGACTTTAAACAGATGTCGATGATTCTCATTTTAGATGACGTCAACAAGCAGTAGTAATACAAACGATATAGTCAATGAATTCAATGAACTCTTTGCTGATCGATATACGGAAAATGATGAAGAATATCAAAATATGAGTAATCGATCGAATACCCCACCAATTGTTGATAATTGGGAAAATAATCGAGCAAGACAATATCGTTCAAATAATAATAATTATCAACAACAGCGAAATCCATCAAATCATCGAAATAATTATTCAAATGATTATCGAAATCGTTCGAGACATAATCATCATCGTCAATACGAACAACAACATCGAAACTATTCACATAATCGACATCGAAGTCGTAGTCGAAGTCGAAGTCCTCATCATCGTCATCATTCACGTTATTGAATCTATTTCTATTTTGTTCAAAAGACTGCTGGTTTATTTTTCTTTTCATTGCTGAAATATATACATGTAGAAAAAAAATTAAGAATCTCTATTGCAAATATCCACGACTAATAACACCAGGACAGAGACTTGTACAGAACATAACCGGTGATATATCTTTATCACGTTTATAAATATGTGGCAACCAGAGATTATGAATGCTTTCGACTCGTTCTTTCCATTCAGATTTCGCTTGTTGATTGACTTGTACGCCAATTGTAGTTCCAAATTCTCGAAATGCTAATCGTCGATTTAATGATTCTTTAAAATATCCATTTTGCCAAAGTTCTTCCAATGCTTGTAATGATTTTGTTGTCACAACTTTAGCCCAAATTTCATCTGGATACCAATGAGTAATCCACAAAGCTTCGCCGAGATCAAGCGGATCCGATGAATGATATCGTGCATATTTTGCATCGACCATTGTTTTCATATCAGCGATTTCTGAATCTAATTCACGTTGATCAGCTAATTCGTCAACTAAACGATAGGTTATATATCCATCATAGGGATCGAGATTGCCTTCGGATGGGACAGCTGGATATGTTAGATCGATACTCATTTTCCAGTACATATGCAAACGATTTTGTTGATCACGATAGACAAATTTCGAATGGACAGCTTTGATTAAATCAATAGCCCAACGAATATAGCGTTGATCATTTTTTATTTGACCCATTCGACTCAATGCAAATGCCCATTTTGTTAAATAATGAAAATATTCTAGAAAAACGAAAAAAAAAAAGACAATCAAGTTCGCCTTTCCTGAAACACTATCTCTTACGTCCATCGCCATCGTACGATCCTTCATCATCAGTTTTGCCAATACGCAGACCGCCTCGAGTCGGATATTCATCCGTAGCATTACCTAGACGATTTGTTCCACTTCGATTTCGTCCAAGTACATCATGTACATTGGTAATCAATGCATCAGCCTGTTCTAAATACTGTTTCTCATTTGTCTCACGATATAATGTTAGAAAATTGCAAACGCCATAAGCATCTGTCCAAAGATAACGACTTTTATTATCGGCATAAGCTCGTGGTATCCAATTAGTTTTCACATAACTACCGTAAACCGTTTCGAGAATTTTGAAAATCTGTTCAATAATCGATTTTTCCATTCTTTGAGTGTATATTCGAACTTTTCTCATCAATGCTCCTGATTGGCTGTTGATTTCGAACCAACGAAAACACGCGTCTATGAAATCAAAATCCAAGATAATAACTATAGAGCATTTTTTTCAAATCTAAAGCAAATATGACAACAGATAACTATCGAAAAATAACAGGTATTATTGTTGGGTGTGGTAATCGTGGTCAAAACTACGCGGTCTATGCTCGACATTTCCCCGAACGATTTCGTTTGATTGCTGTTGCCGATCCACGAGCTGTTGTTCGAGAAAAACTACAAAAACTCTATTCACTCGATGACAAATATGTTTACGATGATTGGCGTCGTTTAGCTGAGCCCGATGTTGAACGTCTTGCTGATTGTGCTCTTGTAACGTTACCTGATCGAGAACATTACCCAGCTGTTATTGAATTGGCGAAAAAAGGCTATCATATTCTATTGGAAAAACCGATGGCAACTAAACTCGAACATTGCAAAGAAATTGTTCGAATTTGTCGAGAAAAGAATTTACAATTAGCTGTTTGTCATGTTCTTCGATACTTACCCGTTGTTAAAAAGATAAAACAATTAATCGAACAGAATGCAATCGGAACATTAATTTCAATTCAACATATCGAACCAGTTGGTCAGTTAATTGATAATTCTTTGTTTGTTTGATTTTTGCTTTGTTTTGCAAAGGTTTTTGGCATTTTGCACATTCATTTGTACGTGGCAATTGGCATAATGAGGATGAAAGTAGTTTTTCTTTGTTAGCTAAATGTTGTCACGATCTCGATTTGATTCAATATTGGATGCAACCTAAGAAATGCACAAATATTTCGAGTTTCGGTCGATTGATGCATTTTACTAAAGAAAACAAACCGAAAAATGCCAGTGATCGATGTTTAACTTGTTCAGTTGAAACCAATTGTCCCTATTCAGCAAAAAAGATCTATCTCGAAAAACCGAATCGAGGTTGGCCAGTGTCTGTTGTTGTGCCCGATATTGAAGAACATGAAAGTTGGGATGATGCTAAAGTCAAAGTGACACGTGCTCTCGAAACTGGACCCTATGGAAAATGTGTCTATGGCGAGTGCAATAACGATGTTGTTGATCAACAAGTTGTTATTTTAGATTTCGATGATGGTAAAATAAAAGTTTTTTTTTTGTTTGAAATGACGGAAAAAAAAGAAAACATTGCTCGAATTTTTAGGAGCTACAGCGACGATGCAAATGGTTGCATTTACTGAACAGATCTGTCAACGAACATCACGAATATTCGGTAGTCATGGTGAAATAACATGGAATGGACAGGATGAATTAGTTCATTATGATTTTCTAACTCAAAAACGAACCGTTTATGATGAATCCGATGCGGCTGCTTCGAGTGTTATGAGTGGTCATGGTGGTGCTGATTTCTTCGCTATGGATTCATTTATCCGTGCATTATCATTGAATAAACCTGAATTAATTGGTACGAATGCGGATGATTCGTTAGTTAGTCATATAATTGCATTCGCTGCTGAAACAGCTCGAAAAGAAAATCGTGTTTGTCAACTCAATGAATTTATGTGAAAAGAAAAAACAACAGCAAAACAATCGATTCAAATACTTTTGATTCATTTTAATTCGTAGTTAAAAACTCGCTTAAATTCGATGTCATAGAAATACATTCAAATCGTTCGAGATCGATTGTTGACGATAAATTCGACGGAATTGTTACGTCAAGATTCGATATCGACGAATGATGTGAAAATTTCATTTGATTTTTTATTGTTCGATCGTCGAATTTTGTCTCCAAACTCGTTACATCCGATTCAGTTTGATAATTTCTTTAGTTGTTTTTTTTTTAAATCAAATAAAACATATTACTTATTTTCTTATTCTATCAAATACTTTTCTTTGATATCATTTTCGAATTTAACAATCAATTCTCGAACGCTCATCGTTTGATCACTGAATGATACTGAATCGCCTTGTTCGTAATCGATCGATTTGATAATGGTCTCCGTTGGATTGATCCATTGAATACCGTATTTCATTGAAATCGATTCGATTTCGTCGTTTTTTATAACTTCAACGATCGGTAACTGTTGTCTTGTATCACTACGCTCGAAAATGAAAAATGATTTCGAACAAAACTCGCATTTTATCTGATTCTCACTTGTTCGATGATCGATGATGAATAAATTTGAAAAATGTTTTTCGCTTATTTTTCATATGAACAATTGCAAATACAATTGCACTGAGAAAAGCAAATACGAATGATATACTCGCAATCAATTCAACAATAACCATGAAAATGTACAAACGATTCAAATCATTTGTACAATAAAAGGAAAAAGAACAAATTTGCTTTGCTTATTTTAAATATTTTAATTATTTGTGTATTCTTGTTGTCTAAGTAACCTTTTTTTTTCGTTTCAAATAAAATAAAACAGAAGAAAAAGAAAAAGAATAACCGATACATCGAGCTCGTCACGGATGAATAACTTGCTCGTTCATGTGTTCGAGAAGTTCAATTGCTTCTCTCCTATTGAGATATAGAAATAATTTTGAACAAGCATTTCATTCGCCTAGTGACATATACAGGTGAAGAAAAAAAAAGAAACTACGCACACTCATCAATATTATTACTTGTTTACTCATTGGATCAATCAGACAGAGAAAAAAAAATAAACAAACAAAAATATTATGAATGACACCGTCGATAATGTTTATCGTTTTGTTACTGATCAATCATCATCAGCGTACAATAAAATGAATTCATTTGTTTCATCGCTTCGTCGTCGTCTTGATAAAGTTCTAACAACGAATACATCAACACCAACAACACCAACAAATAAATCGACAACTGACGGTGAGATTTGCTTGCTTAATCAATTGATAACTGATGCTCGTCAACTGCTTGCTTTGACCAATAGTCATGATAATGAACAATTAAAAACTTGTTTGCATGTTGTCGAAAATCTTCAAGATAATCCATCGACATATTCACCAGCAACTAGACATCGTTTACTTAATGATCTACGCATATATCTATCTTTATCTTCTCATTCAGATGACTACTATCTATCCGATGTCAAACCTGATTCGAATAGAAAATCATCCGAACCGAAAACATTGAATGTCTATGATACATTGAATAAACATCGGCCATTCATACGATCGAATCCGACGTTAAACAATCCGAAACTTGAAACGAGTAAGAATGCTCAATTGCCAAGACATTCGCTTCGTAGCTCTATGCGTAATCTACTAAAACGTCGTTCAATTAAAGCTCCATCTAAAAAATTTCTAGGCCCATCGATTGAATCCGAAACATCACATATCTATGAATCACTCGATACACCATCGCCTGATATCCCTTCATCCGAACCGCAAACAACCATTTTCAAATCATCATATATTCTCCCATCATCTATTGTTGTTCTCGATCATTTTACCACCAATCTTTATCTTGTTGTTAATTCAACATTAAATCAATTGTTAGTTGTTTTCGGTTCAACAAAAATTCATACGATTAAATCCTATGATACCAATGGTCGAAAATTGACTTCGAATGATTTAGTTCTACAATATAAATTCGAAGATTTACATGGATATAAATTAGTTTCATCAGCGTTAAATCATACATCACAAAATCGTTTAATTGTCAATGAAATTCGTGTCTATGTTACCGAATCTTTAGATGATAATACGACGAATCAAACATTAAAACAACGTTTATTATTTTTCGATGATAAAGGTCATTTTATTTCAGCATCAAAACGTTTGCCTATAGCAAATGAATTATTATCCGTTGAAGTCGATCGTTTAACACCGTCGATCTACGTCTACGATGGTTTCAATCTTGTCAATCTCGAACGTAATTGGTCAGCAAATGTCGAAAATATGGATTGTATATCGTCGGGTTCGACATTTCTTGTTTGTTTACATACGAAAACAAATCAAATCAGTATTTTTAATAATCAAACAGGTTCATTTATCTATCGTTGGTTAATTACAACGCCGAATATTCATCATTTACAATCGATTTATCTTTGTGTTTCACGAAATGATCTTATTTATGTTCTTGTTTGGAATTGTGATGTACATCCTATGAATAATCTCGTTCTTGTTTTCGATCAAGAAGGACAATTACGTCGAGAATATTACATTCCAAATCGTATTCTATCGAATATTCACGGAACATATTCGTATGAAATGACAATCGGTGGACATCAAACAGCAAGTCCATTTTCGAATTTAATTCGACGTTCAACAAGAAAACCTGATCCACAAGCTCTTGCTTGGATGCAACAACACCAACAGCAGCAACAGCAACAAGTCATATGGAATGGCAATAATCGACATCCACATATGTGGACAAATAATCCTAATGTTGTCTCGCAATTGCCGCCTGTCTATGGTGGTCTCTCACGTTCCTATGAGTTGTTTCATCGTTCTCGACAAGTTCAAGATGATAATACGTTATTTCAAGCGAAATTCATTGCAATCACAGATGATGATACATTGATCCTGTCGAATATCGTTGATCTTGGTTTAGATGAAGAAACACAAGAAACAGCTGTGGTGAATGTTAGTCGAAAGATTTTATTTTTTCATTTGGATACATAATGTGAACATGTTTTGTACAGAGATTTTATTATTTCTGAAAAATAAATTTCTAACGTTTTGTTTTTCTTGTTTCTTCTCAATGAATATCATTTCTTTACATTCGTGTGAAATTGTTACAACAAACAGTATCAGAGAGAAAGAGAGAGAATCTGATTGATCACAAGAAAAAAAGGCGAACAATGTGTTTCCGATTATTGTCACATATTGATCTCTTTTTCTCACTAATCTCAAATCATAAAAATGTGATGTTTTCACACCTTACTAAGTCAAAACAACAGAAAAATAAATCCCTCGTCCAATTCTACTTGTCTCAAAAGACGAATTCATGATATGTTCGGTTGATTGACCATACAATGTCGAGAATGTGTACTCATTATGAATAGCTATAAAATAAAAACGAGAGAGAAAGCAACATTCGAAATACTTTTCATATGTTTATATGATGATAAAATGAGCCATGTTTTGGTCACAGATGGGTGTTAGGTGTTCTGAAGGACATTAAAAGGCTATCTGACACCTATTTTGTTTCGTTCATTGTTGACACCTTTCTTTCGGTTGATTGCCGAACCGCATATTTTGATTGTTTTATGTTGAACATTTATGGTCAGAAGAGAGAAAGAATGAAAGAAGGAGAGAGAGAGAGAGAGAGAGAGAGAGAGAGAAAAAAAAATCTAACAATAACAACATTTTTCTGATCGCATATATACCGTATATAAAGAAGGAACAATTGACGAGACACAATCAATATTTTGATTTCAAAAGGCAATCAAATGTACTCAACATTATTCGTTACCATTTCATTGTTTATCCTTACAGCACAAGGAAAATCAGTACCAAGTGATTTTATGTAAGTTCAATTTCATTTTCAAAAAACAAAAAAAATGAATAAATGCACAATGGCATTTTCAGGTTATTGGGTTTAACTCCGTCAACTCAATTGATTAATGGTTTAAATTGTCAATCGTATCGTCCGTTTCTCGGTGAAAATACCGATTATTTATGTTCAAAAATACCTCAATTACATCAAATTCTTCATCAATCAAACCTCGAAAGCTATCAACAATGTCAATATCATTACCGTGATCATCCCTGGGGTTGTCAATTAAGTACAAAAATCGTTTCCTTACGACGATTTCTTCGTCAAGGTAGATATTCATTTCTCGATTTCGAGAAAGAAAACCAACTAATTCTCCAATGATTTATAACTGATTTGTCTTGTTGTCTAGCTTCGAAAGAATCTTCATTCTATACGACATTAGCAAGTGCTACATTGACATTAAATCTAATGAATGCATGTACCCGAGGTCATATCAATGATACCAATTGTTTATGTTCAAATAATCGGCAATTATGTCAAATCGATCCAACTATTGCTTTTCAATATTCATCATTAATTACCGATGGTTGGAATATGTCAAAAGAATTTCAAGAGAAATTTCTATTTCAACTCAATCGAGCAAACAAAGAACGTGGTCGACAAGTAATTGAATTTAAATAATCAGCGAAAAAAAAAGCGAGAGACAATTTCTTTTTTGTTCGCTTTTCTTAGATTGTTAAAAATTTAATGAAAAAGGAATGTCGTTGCCATGGTGTTAGTGGCTCGTGTGAGTTACAAATCTGTCGGTTACAACCATCGAAATTAACCGATATAAGTACGGAAATCTATCGAGAATTAACTGAACAAGCACGATTTGTACAAACAAGGGACGAAATTGAATCTAGTCAAACGATATTCTATGCACGACGATCCATAAATTATTGCCGTTCGAATACATTTCTTGATTATGAAGGTGTTCGTCCAGGTCGAGAATGTTTCAGTTCAAAAGGTTGTGAACAAGTTTGTTGTCAACGTGGCTATGAAATTCGAACTGAAACTAAACTGATTCCGAATTGTGAATGTGCTTTTTCGTGGAATATTGTCAATGTTCAATGTAAACCATGTGAAAAGAAATTTACACGAATGATTTGTACATAAGACAACTCCAATGTTTACGTTTTTCTTTTTAAATTGTAAATAATCATTAATTATTAGATGAGTTCACGCACAATATTCTTCTTCTTTTTTTTAGAGAATAAACCGTTTTCTTTGTTCATTCGTAAAATAAAAATAATTTCTCCGTTTTTTTTTCGGAAAAACCAATGAGATATATAATTAACATTTGAGAAACTAGAACAAAATGATAATTATTTTTTAATAGTTCCATTTGATGATGAACTTTCTTTTTATTCACACAGATTTATCAAGGGTTTCATAAGAATAACATTTGTTCGAATTCGTTATTTAACCTGCATAACAACTTATTGAGGAAACGATTTATTTGTATTCGAAACAGACAGATTTAATGAAGCATTGAATCATTTGAAAAAAAAAACCTATAATTACTTTATTAAAAATAAAAAACTAATCTAGTAGACTAGCGAATATATATATTCATGATTTTTTTTTCTTTTTGATTTCCGTTTAATTTCTTTTGTTCAAAGCTCAAACGACATTCATTCAATCTGAATAAACAAAAACAAAAATTCCTTTTGCTCTTCTTATTTATCAAACTAATGAATAAGCCTGAATGCAATCATCTCGAAGCTAGAAACTCCATCTCAGACACCCTTACATATTAATTGATTAGTTTTCTTCGATCTCTATGTTCAAACATTCTTCTTGTCTTAAATAAAATATGACAAAAGAAATCTATTCTCTTGTTGTTAACATAACAAAAAAACAAATAAATGTTGGTTTCGACATTCATAACAAAAGACACTTGTTGACCCTGACAAGAAATACAAGTACTTATCTATCGTTTTATATCTTGCAATGTTTTCCGTTAAATCCGTTTCTCGGTTTTTGTATATTGATAATTATCTAGTTAGAAAAAAAGAAGAACAAGAAGAAAAAAAAACAAACTTTATCGTTTTTCTTTTCTTTCCTCTCATTGAAATTCGTTCATTTAATAGTCAATTTCCATAATTAATAAACTTATTAGAAAAATAACAGAAGAGAGAAAATAAGATTCTTTAGGTTTTTTTTTTATTGAACAACTCTTTGATTAGCATAAGATCGTGTAATTGGTTCCTTTTTATGGACTTCAATTTCAATGATTTATCCTTAGAAGAGAAAGAGAATTGAACGAAAGTTTTATTTTTAGATATAATTAATAACTGTTGGAAATATGTCTAATTACATCCTAATACAAAAAAAGCGGTCTATTGATTGACTATGATTAGTAAGAATAAGTTACTCGAGTATTCCGTTTGCTTACCGATAGATGAATAGAGATAAAAGTAAAGAGATCGTTTTCTATTCACTGATAATATTCTCACTTTTTTTCTTCGTTCTTCTGTCTCTCTCTCTCAAGTCCTAGAATTTATCTGAATTCTTTGTTTTTCTTCTCTCGTTGTTATCTGTCTACGTGAGCGACCAAGCGAGCGTGATTTTAGTGTGCAAACGACAAGGAGAAAGAGGAGAAAAAAAAAGAAAGTTGATCGACATTTCTCATTATCATCATTGTCTCCTATTTTTTTGTCGACAAGTTTACTCAATTCTAGTTTTTTTTTGACAATCAATATGCGTCTCATCGTAAATGCTCGAACGATTTTTTTTCTCGAAGATTTTCTTCAAAGACTTTGCTTGAGTTAGAAGAGAACAAAAAACCGACTTGGGTGAGAAAAATCTTTTTCCAACAAAACGAGAAAGAGAGAGAGAGAGAGAACAAGAGAAAGAGGAGAACAAGAATAAGGAAAAAAAACCTTCGACGGGACATAAAGTATATATGTGTGTATATATGTGTATGCGAGTTTTCAATCGTTGATGCTTGTCTTGTCATTGTCACGTCTGGTGTTATTATTAGTCATCCTTATATTGATTACATATTTAATTGACAATGGGAATTGTGATCAGGATGATAATAGTCGAAAGAATTTTATGTCTTATTATTCAAAAGACTTTCGCGCTTCACATAGTCCATCATATGATTATATCTATATTCCAGGTACAAATCGTTTGTTGATCTCAATTGAAATTTGTCTATCGATTTTTTTCTCTTCGTTGTTTTAAGGAGATATTTTACTTGGTGGATTCTTTCCAATTCATCAACCACCATCGAATGAACTCGATACGAATCAATGTACATCTATCAAACGTGAACGTGGCATTCAACGTCTTGAAGCCATGTTATTTGCTTTAGATGTTGTTAATAATCGTTCGTCATATTTAAATTCATCATTATTACATAAATATCCAATTCGTTTCGGTGCACTTATCTACGATTCATGCGATTATGAATCATTTGCTGTTGAACGTGCAATGAATTTTCTATTACCATCGGTATCTCAATGTACATCTAGGAAAAGTTTTAATCAACCATCATCAGTTGCAGGTGTTATTGGTAGTGCATCGAGCACTGTCTCAATGGCTATTGCTGATATTCTTCGTTTAGCTGAGGTAAATGATACGTTCGTTCTTTTCTCCTCATTGGAAAATAGCCCAATAAATAATAAAAATGACACCTATATATTTGATGCTCAAGAGAGTTATTTACTAAATGTATCTATTAATTTTTCATATCTAACTATTTGCTAGATACCACAAATCTCCTATGCATCAACAAGTACCGATTTAAGTCAAAAGCCACGTTTTCAATATTTCTCTCGAGTTGTCCCGCCCGACACGTATCAAGCCGAAGCTGTTAGTCAACATATTCAAATATTTTCTTACGATTATTTTTCTTTTTGATGTTTTTTTTTCCAGGTTGTTAGTATAATTCAATTTCTCAATTGGACATACGTTGCTGTTATTAAAGAAACAGGCTCGTATGGTGAACGTTTAACTGATGATTTTAAAGCGAAATTAAAAAATAAAAGTAGATTTTCATCGATTGAACGCAAACGAAAAACGAAATCCGTTTGTTTTTCTTTTTCGTTCAAAGCGATTTGTATTGCTGGAGAATTATCTGTGAATATTAAAGATACAAATTCATACAATCGTGTTATTCGAGATCTAGCTGAAGATGAAAAATATCGTTTTGTCACAGGTGTAATTGTATTTGCTCAAGAAGATTCGGTTCGACAAATTCTCAATCAAACGTCTCTACGCAAAGAACTTAATGGCCGATGGGTTTTTCTTGGAACAGATGGTTGGGGTAAAAAATCTTATCCTGTTGAAAATTTTGGTCGTGCAGCTATAAATGCAATTACCATCGCCCCGAAATTATATTTAATTTCCGGTAGAACAAAAAACAAAACCATTTGTTGCTTTTTTTCTTTTGAAAAACTAACGTTTTTTTTTCTCAATTTCAAATTAATAGAATTCGATGATTACTTTAAAAATTTAATTCCATCGAAAAATACACGAAATCCTTGGTTTCGAGAATATTGGGAAGAAACATATAAATGTAAATTTCCTCAAACAACAAGAACAATTTTCAATTTGAATTACACTCGTTTGTGTTCAGGTGAATAATACATCTCGATTGAAAATATGAACAAAAAAAGAAACAAATACATTTTATTTGATTTCTACAGACAGCGACAGTACTCATGTGAATTACACGGTTTCCTATTCCCAAGAAGGTTATGTTCATTATGTGGTTGATTCTGTATTTGCAATGATTATTTCGATACACGAATTAATCAAAGAAAAATGTCAGAATACAACTGAGAATAGAGTTCTCTGTTCAGAATTCTTTCCTATGAACGGTACACGTTTATTATCAATTCTACGAAATCTTAGTTTTCATAATGGTAAATGAAATAATTAGAATTGATTCGATGAGACGAATGAATCGATTTTTAATTTAGAATTATCGAAACGTTTAATTCGATTTACACAGAATGGCGATGGTATCGGTACTTACGATATATTTCAATATCAAATGATGAATCATTCGGATACACTCGATTATTCAACTGTTGGAGAATTCAGTGAAAGTTATCCGTACAATGAAAGGTAATAAGAAAACACTAATCGATTTGGACAACATGTAATCAGACAGAAACATAACGTAGAATTATCATTAGAAACGACAAATAATCGTCAAAGTTTATGTCAAACGAGAACGATTAGGATAAGTTTGTGTTAATGATCTCAAACTGAAAAGACAGCTATTGAGAGATAAGAATAAAATCGATTTCTAGTTCGTTACATTCAACGGATAATTTCCTTGACGTCACATATTGACAAATATTCTATTACATCAATAGTCTGTCTATTCAGTAAAAGAATTCTAATGAAAATTTTGTTCGTTATCTCGGAAAAAATATGATTATTAATAATAATTAGATGTTGAACAAGGAGAAACAAAATCTGAAAATCGGATTTTGTTCCTGTAATTGAGAAAAATTTATTCAGGTAGAAATAAATTCATTGAGTTAAACTTCATTATTAATTCATCAAACAAAAAAACAAATAATTAGAAGTACTCAATAAACTAGTTAATCAATTTCTCTTTTTGTTTTGTCGATAACAAAAGAAATCAATTCTCTATTCTATTTCTACTAGAGTCCGAATTGATCTCGGCTCATTAAAATGGTATCAATACAATTCCGATCCAGCCAGTTGGTCAGAAACTCGTCAAATACCTCGATCATTCTGCAGTGAATCCTGTCGTCCAGGTGAAATACGTACAAATATCGATTCTCAACAATGCTGTTGGACATGTCGATCATGTCGAATTTTTCACATAGCTGTCAACGAAACAACTTGTTTGCCTTGTTCGGAACGTGAAATTCCAAATGTTAACTTTACAAAATGTATTCCCATTGAAAAAGAATATCTTTCGCCATATAATATCATCGCATGGCCAGCATTGATATTTTCATCAATCGGTTTTCTCATGTCAATCTATACGATTGCTATTTTTCTCCGTTTTGCTCAAACTCCTGTTATAAAAGCATCTTCACGTGAATTAAGCTATTTCTTATTATCAGGTATATGCTGTTGTCATTTATGTGCTTGGCCATTAGTTCTTAAACCATATCCGATAACATGTCTGCTCATTCGTATTGGTGTTGGATTGAGTTTAACCATTTGTCTTGCTGCTCTTTTAACTAAAACCAATCGTCTAGCTCGAATATTTAATAATAGTCAACGTTTAACTCAACCATCTTGTCTCTCGCCTCGTTCACAATTAGGTATTTGCGGTGGAATTGTAAGTATACAATTGATTGGCGTTCTACTTTGGATTATCATCTCACCACCAGCTGTCAAATTAAAACCTGAAATCAAACATAATCAACGACGTTTAATCTTAGTCTGTCAAACTGATAATGAATATCTAGCTTATTCATTGACATACAATATGATCTTAGTTATTTCATGTACATTGTATGCAATTAAAACACGACATATACCTGAGAATTTCAATGAAGCGAAACATATCGGCTTTGCAATGTATTCAGTTTGCATTATTTGGTTAGCTTTCGTACCAATATTTTTCGGTTTACGAAGTAGTGATAATTGGTTTCGTGTAAGTTCGAAACAACGATTGAATTGCTCGATTTATCTATCTATCTATCTAGATTCAATTGGTTACTCTTGCTATTTGTTTGAGTTTATCAGCAACTGTCATACTTTTATGTTTATTTGCACCGAAATTATATATTGTTCTTTTTAATCCGTCCAAAAACATTCATGTGAAATTCAAAACAACAATAGCAACACCACAAGCATCGATTGAACGACCGAGTACAAGTAATAATAATAATAAAAATGTCGACGACGTAGCAACAGCAGCTCAGCGTCGACAACGGTATATATCATCGGATTATACAACTGAAGTTTCGTTGTACAATTCCAAATCTGATAGTTGGGGATTGACATTAAATGATGAAACAACACAAACAGGAAATACTAGTGGTAGTAATTCGATTCAAAATGTTCCATATACGGATGCGGAACGTCAACAACAACGACAATATAATGAAAGTCAAGATGATGAAACAACTGATTTGTTATCATCATCATCGAAACAACGTTCGACTACAAATCTACATCAACCTTCACCGTTAAAACCTGTCTCATCGAATTTAACTAATGCAGGAGAAAATCCATGGAAAAAATTAAGTAATGTTCGATATAAACTCGATGGACGTGATGATAATCAACGACATTATCAGCATGTTCAAGCACAACATATCACATTTGTCTAACTCGAGATACTTCTGTTTTTTTTTCTTTCGTGTTTTGTTTTTATTTTGTCATTAAAAAATATTCGAAATAAACAAAAGAATATGATATTTAATTAGACCTTCCTGTTGAATAATGCGACATAAATAGGCGACGGAGCGATAACTAAATAGCCCTTCACTCAATTTTGGTACCTTTGAATTTGTAAATTCTGGAATTTTAAGAAATCAGCCGATTTTTGGAGAAAGCCATTGGGAAATCCATAAAATCTCAGTCACCAAGCATAATTTCTCATGAGATGATTTGAAAAATAACTGGAAATATGTCAAATGTTGTAATCATTGATGAATAAGTTTTGATGTTCGAACCATTATACATTTGTACATAATTATAATTATAATTACTATAACCCTTAATCGGAATGCCAACACATTATCTATGCTCTATCCGAGACTATTCTGAGATGTGTTTCGTTATGTTAAAAGAAAAATATGCTAATATGTTGCACAGTGATATGTAAATAATATGAGTCTACCCAGACCTAATGACTCCGCCGCCTACGAGTGACATCTACAATGAATTAATAAAATCAAAACTCCATTTTGTTTTTTTCTTCTTCGTCGTACTGTATTTTCATTGGAAAACTTGCGTTTGTTGTTTTTTTTGCTTGCTTGGCTGTAGTAGTAGATAGTCTCATTTAATTTGATTTGTTGTTTTTTTGTGAATGCCCGAAAGTGTTGCACGTAAACGCTTGACTGCTATCGCGAAGAACGTTAGTACTTGTTCGACACAGGTATGAATTGATCTCTTAATCAGTTCGAAACGGTCTTTTCTTTTTCGACTTCATTTGTTTAGGCTACAGCATACGCCGCTTGTGTTATTAATCATACAGATTTGAAAAAAGATTCGTGTTTAAAAGAATTTCTTGCTTTGAAAGATTGTGTACAAAAGGCTGTAGGATAATAAAATGATCGTTTTTATGATTTAGATTGACTTGTGATTGTAAATTTTTAGGCATTGAAAAATGCTTAGATACATTCTCTCGATCGTATTTTGTTCGTTATTAATTCATGCATCTCAAGATCCCGTTGCAATTAATTCATCAACAGAAAACGTTGGTTCATTCAAAATCGAAGGCAAAATCATCGTCCCACCAGGCGATAATGCACTTGAAAATACTCGAATTCTGATCGACGAAGGTCTCTACATCGGCATACCTCAAGTCGACGGAACATTTGTTATTTCCGGTAGGGAGACACTTTGTTTTTTTTTTCAAATTGACAAAATTTCAGAGAGATGTTCATTTAGGCGTTCCAAGTGGCTCGTATATTGTGTCAGTTGTCTCGCCTCTTCATGTATTCGAACCAGTTCGTGTTGATATCAATGCTAAAGGTAAAATTCGTGCACGTAAAGTGAATTTCATTCAACCAGGCGAAGTTGTAACGATGAAATATCCTCTCAATTTCGAAACTCATGGCGTACCGAATTATTTCCAAAAACGTGAAGTCTATCGTCTCACAGATGTGATTATGAATCCAATGTTTTTAACATTACTTGTGCCCTTAGCTCTTCTTCTCATTCTCCCGAAGATTGCTTCACAAGATCCCGAAATGCAACGAGATCTTCAGCAAGCAAGTAATTTTCTTCAGCCGAATTTGAATACGCCCGATATAGGCGATATGTTTGCAAATATATTCGGTGGACCGAAAAAACAAAAATCTAATCAACAACAATTACAAAATTCAGGTGCTAATAGTGGAATATTAACAGCACAACAAAAACGAAAAAATGAAGCGATCAAACGAAGAAATTAAACTTATTCGTTCCTTTTTGTAAAACATTCTTGTTCTGTCTCTTAAATAAAAAAGTTAATTCAAACTATTTCTGTCTTTTTGTTTCATTTCGTGTTAGATTTTCGTCGGAATCCCGTCGACATAGGCCGTATTCATTTAGTAAATTCATTAGATTGTAATCGATGGTAATCGTACAATTGAATAGCGCAGTTACACTACGTAATTGAGCGTCTTCGCCCATTTTTCGATACGTTCCACGATAGATTCGATCAGTTTCAATCGAAGGAATTTGTATTTCAAGAAGACAATGTCGACTTGAAATCGTCAGACACAATAGATGATTAGTTGTCGATGGGATTTGTGAGAATGTGAGTACGATTGATGAGAATAGAATATCTTGTTTAACAAAACGTGTGAGTGGTAAACGTTTTCTTTGATAGATTTCGATGAGATTGACGTGAATTTGTTTTTGAATCGATTTTAAAAATAAACGTAATTCAGTGAGATTTCGTTGCCAGTACATTTTCAATGGATTACGATGATTAGGCGAGAGATTGGCTTGATCAACGAGAATGTCACTTGGTAGACAGTGAATTTTCAATGGAAGATTAAAGAGAGAGACGAGTTTCGTTTCACAGATTTTGTAATCTTTTTCTTGTAATGAATTTAATGGCAATGCAACTAACCAATGATTGATATTCATAGTTAATTGATTTTTGTTTTTGTTTTGTAGATTTTAGAAAAAAACTACGAAAATTTTTCGTTGTTGTCTTGACAATTTTGATGAAATATTTATCATTGAAACATTTTATTCTACGTTCACAAGTGCTTTCACTCTATCGAGATGGATTGAGAACGATAATGAAAATTCAAGATCAAGATTATCGAATAGAAAGTTTGTGTTGAGTGAAAATGAATCGTCTTTCAAGAATTGCGATGTATTTAGTGAAACAATGGTTACGAGATGAATTTGCTCAACGACGACATTTAAAAGATCTAGGAGATATAAGAACACAAGTTGCTCTAGGCAGACGAAGTTTAAATGAATTAAAATTATCAATGCAGATGGCATCTTGAAATCTAAAGAGTGTTTTGTTTTTGTTTTCTTATGTTTTAGATGGCTACTGAAGGTAAATTAGAAAAACCAACGATACCCGAAGGAACAGCAACGATTCCATTACATCGACAAGTAAACAAAACGAACGAATGAATAGACTTTTTTTTTAATCGGTTATTTAGGAATTATTAAAATGGCACGGTTGGGGCTATCGAGATTCTCGTTTTTTTATTAATTCAAATGGTTTAATCGAATTTACGGGCTCGCGTTATTTGCTCAGTGGTCATGTTCTTCCACGTTTAAAGGATTGGATGTTTTCGAAATTAAATGCGAGCATCGAAAATTATTCGCCCAGTGTTCAAGAACCGAATCCTGAATTCATACCGGAACCGATTTTAAATCAAGCATTTATCAATGATTTTCAATCGACATTAGCATCGACAATACAGTATTCAGCTGATATGAATGACCGACTTTTTCACGGTCATGGACATACACTCGAAGAAATCTGGAAACTTCGACATGGCGGAAAATTCGAACGTTTACCCGATTGGGTTATTTGGCCGAAAACTCATAGTGATGTTGAGAAACTCGTTCGATTAGCTGTTAAACATAATGTTTGTTTGATTCCGTTCGGTGGTGGAACGTCAGTTACATGGGCATTACTTTGTCCAGCTAATGAACAACGAATGATTGTCAGTGTTGACACATCACAAATGAATAAAATCTTATATCTCGATGAGAAAAATCTAACAGCTCGAATACAATCGGGTATTATCGGACAAGATTTAGAACGTGAATTAGCTAAAAAAGGTTCGTTTGTGAAGAAGAAATTGTTGTTATTGTTTTTTTGTAAAATAAATGTTATTTAGGATATTGTACGGGACATGAGCCTGACAGTATGGAATTTAGTTCACTGGGTGGTTGGATAGCAACACGAGCATCAGGCATGAAAAAGAATATCTATGGAAACATCGAAGATTTAGTTGTTCATGTAACCATGGTAACACCGAAGGGAACAATTGAAAAAAGTTGTCTCGGTCCACGACAATCGACTGGCCCGGATATAAATCATTTTATAATGGGTTCTGAAGGTATCCTAGGTATTGTTACTGAAGTAACAATGAAAATTCGGCCATTACCAGCTTGTAAAAAGTATGGTTCAATTGTTTTTCCTGATTTTGAATCCGGTGTTGCTTGTTTACGTGAAATCGCACGTTTACGAAGTGCTCCGGCATCGATACGTTTACTTGATAATGAACAATTTCTTTTCGGTCAAGCTTTATCAACTGATAACAAGGGAATGTTACATTCATTAGTTGATAATCTTAAGAAACTATATATTACGAAAATCAAAGGTTTCGATGTCAATCGAATGTGTGCAGCAACATTGCTATTCGAAGGCACGACCAATGAGGTGAATCAACGAGAAAAATTCGTTTATGATATCGCACAGAAATATAATGGCATACCAGCTGGAGAAGAAAATGGTTTGAAAGGTTATACGTTAACTTTTATGATCGCCTATTTGAGAGATATCGGTTTGGACTATCGAATCGTTGCTGAATCTTTCGAAACATCAGTTCCGTGGGATCGTGTTATTGGTACGAGACTTTTCTCCATTTTGTTTTTGTGTTGAGAATTTCGTTGTTTTTCTGTTGAAGATCTTTGCCGTAACGTTAAAAAACGTATTATCACTGAATGTGAAAAGAACGGTGTTAAATATCCGCCATTTTCATCGTGTCGTGTAACGCAAACGTATGATGCCGGTGCGTGTATTTACTTTTATTTCGTTATGAATTACAACGATATGCGTCCCGGTAGTGATCCAGTTCATGTCTATGAACTTGTCGAACAAGCTGCTCGTGACGAAGTTTTAGCTAATGGTGGTAGTTTGTCACATCATCATGGTGTTGGTAAAATTCGAACAAAATGGATTCAAAAAGCTGTCAGTGATCTTGGAGTTGGAGCAATGAAATCGATCAAACAATATCTCGATCCGGAAAATATCTTCGGCTCGAAAAACCTCATTCCGGAATCATTGGATGAACCACTCAAAGCTAAACTTTAAAAAAAAAGCATGGTGATCAATCTTCGTTCTTTCTATGACTACAAAACAATTCGAACATCGCTTAGGAAAATATTCCTCGTTTTTCTTCTTTCTTTGGCATCGATTTTGTCGTTGTTTTTTTCATATTCGATTGTTTAACAAAAATATACATTCTTTCTTTTAATCAACTCATTACAAATACGTTTCAATGCATATTTTCTTTTAAATCATCAAAAAATCGAAGTAACAAAAAAAGAAATGTTATTTATCTCCCAATTGACATTCATTGCTTGTCGATGGGCAATTATCGTATTGTTTGAATCGTCCATCTTGTAGATCGACTTTTTCAACGCAAACACATCGTTCAACTTTCGATAGATTATCATAAAATCGACGAGGATAACCGACCCAAGTTCGTTCGATTCCACCACTAGAATACAAAAAAAACGTTAAATAACATCGTACCAAATTCGAACTTATTTACCTCTTATTAGTACACCAAACACGTCTGCCGGTATCCTGTGACCATTCACTATTACATGACGGCAGTTTTTGTGCTAATTCAGCTTTCGCTTCATCATTCTATTCAAACCAAAATATAAAATAAATATCAATGTACATCTAATATCGATTAACCTTTTTCATATTCTCAACTGAAACGAGAACATCACGAAAATGTTTCGTAGGCGTTCCATTCGAATCAAAATATCGTCCGATTAATTTTCCTATCAAATTCTTTTTCAATGAAATAACCAAAGATTCGCTTTTCTACTACCTATTTGTGGATATGTTTTTTGATAGAATGTTAACCAATGATGAACAGCAGCTATCGCTTCATCCGATAGTCCTGTTAAATCATCTGTTAAATCTTCGCTTGTCGTACCACCAGTATGAAAACTTCGAGATGCATCTCGTCCTAATATTTCCAAAAATAAACTATTAATGTGATCAATTCAATCTGTCACCTGTATAGAATTTATAACTGCCTGTCGATGAATAAAATCTCGGCGCTGACGAGACATTAAACACATGTCCTAGAGCGAGAAAAGTAAATGCACGATTTATTTTCTTTTTTCTTCATTAACTTTTGTCAATGTCTACCTAAAATTGCTAAATATAATTCATCTTGCGTAAATGATTGCAGTTCATTAGCGGTAAACAATCGTTCGGCTGACACCGAGTTGTTGTTATTTTTATCCAGCAATTTATATTGAATAGCAAAAGCGGCCAGTAGAATAGACACACACGAAATAACCACCCATTTCAAACTAGAGAATAAACATCGATTCGATCCTTTGTGTTGAAAATATTCATTTTATTTCTAGTCTGCGTACTTTGTTGTTGTTGTTGATGATGATTGACTCACTGATTCGTCATTATTTTTATCGTCTCGTGCCTTAAGAAAGAAAGAAAAACAAGCATCGATTAATCATACTGGTTTATTAATCGGTAATTTTAAAATTTGTTAAAATTTCCGTTTTTTATTTGCTCGCCATTTATGAAACAATTCTTTCGAGCTATTCATTTCGGCAAGTCTATTGTTAGAAAAATCTTTTTTTTTCACATTTTTTTATGGTAAAAAAATCAAATTCAAGGTCAAAAGATTCTCTACTTTCTTACCATATTTATTATTTGTATTCCTACGTATTCGAGAAGAAAAAGAAAAAAAGTGTATAACGACAATTTATCTTTCTTTCGCAAGGAGGCAGTTTATGTGATGCGTACGTAGGCTGTTGGCAAGACTTTTTTCTTCTCTTTTCTTTTAACTTTCAAACGAAACCGATATGATGATTCTCTTGTTCTTTTTTTAACACCAAGTATGAATCATATGCTGAGTATTTCTCATTGTTTTTTGAATATATAATATTCGTAATTTACAGACAAGCTCGACATGTTTTTTTTTCTTTCTCCTCGACGCATATTTACGTATTTTGATATAGCTACATACGTACGTATATCTATGGCCCTTCTCTCTCTCTTTCTTTCTCTCTCTTGCTCTTTCTCTTGTTCTCCCTCTTTTTTCCCTTCGAACGGGTATATAAGATCATTGTTCGGCTAGTCGATAGTTTACCAGTCTTACTTTCAATCAGTATTTCATTGAAGATTTTCATTCAAGAAAAATAAAAATGGGTGGAAAAAATTCTAAAAAATCACGTACCTCGACTGAACTTACAGAAAAAGGTTTGATTAATAGAAGAAAAAAAAAGGAAACCTCTAATGTGACCAAACATTTTCGAATATTTAGAAATCGCCATGCTTAAAGCGAATACAAAATTTAGTGAAAAAGAAATTCGTGAATGGCACGCAGTAAGCGATCGATTTTCTCCTCAGAATCGTGTCTCATTCGATTTCGTAGGGTTTCTTACGTGATTGTCCAACTGGCAGACTCGATAAAAAGAAATTCGTCGATGTTTACAAACAATTCTATCCGAACGGAAAAGCTGATGCTTTCTGCAAGTATGTTCTCCAATCATAATAAAAAAACGAAATTCTAATCATTTTTATTCAGATATGCATTCGCGACATTCGATGCTAACAATGACGGTACAATTGATTTCGACGAATTTCTCTTAGCTATTGCAGCAACTAGTCAAGGAGGTTTAGATGATCGTCTTGAAGTTGCCTTTGAAATGTAAATAGAAAATATCAAAGAAAATCTACGATAGAAAAAAATATTGTTTTCTATAGGTACGATGTTTCGGGTGACGGACAAATTGATCAAAAAGAATTAGCTAATTTAATTTCCGCTATGGTAAGAGAATACTCGAGAAATCAATGATGCACTCGTGTGTTTTTTTTCCACTGTTTTCTATTTCAGTATGATCTCGTTGGAGAAACCAACCGAAAAGGCGACAATGATCCGAAGAAACGTGCTGCGGATATTATCACTAAACTCGATGTGGGTGGTGATAAGAAATTAAATAAACAGGAATTCATTGCTGGGTAAATTTTTACAAATGATCGTCTTTGTCTTTATTTGTGATTCTTTCTTATTTAGATGCAAAAATGACCCAGTTATTCGTCGTATGCTTGCACCGAACGTTTAAAATCCATTACCTTTTCTTTATGTCGTTTCCTTTATTTTTTATAATAAATAAACGTCATTCTTTTATCGTATAATGAGCGTTCGTCAATGAAACTAAAGAGTAGATCATAACCTTTTGAATTATTTCGATAATGTTGTTAGAGAAAAAATTCGAAATATGTAAATCAACTATTGGTTTTGTACTGTCAAAAACAACCTCGACATACACTGTAAATGTCACCTCATGTGTCTTTTCTTTTTCTTCAAAAAGTCTTTTTTTAAATAATTGCAGCGCTCTTTTTGAATTATGTATGATTAAATTTATATTATATGCATACGCCTACTTTGAAGTCCTCGTCATTACCTGAACCATGTAAAATCGATTTTAGTCAACGTATAAATGATCTACATAGTTCACTTCTTCATCAATTCGAAAGTTCATCGAATGTTTTGTTTTCTTCGGAGCAGATTTTTCATCGAATTTCAATAATCTTTCGATTTCTTCGTAAAAATCTTCATTCACAAGATAAACTTGCTGATGAATATCTTGAACTTTCGAATCAAATTCAAAAATTAATCTCACTTTCAACTCGATATATTCAAGATCGACATGATCATGAAAATGAATTCATTTTTCTCAAAGATCAAATCTGTCAAATACTCGGACAGATTGGTTATGTTCAATATTCTCTCGAACAACATTGGACAATCATCACGAATCTTGAACAAGAAATTCAACGTTTACAAACGCTTCTTTCTAATCCGCAGATTCTACAGATCAATCAAAAACAATTTCAGATTCTACAAGAAAATCAAAAGATTAAAATCGATCGAATTTCAAAAGAAAATGAGAAAATCAAAATTTTAATTGAAAAACAAATTGAAACTAATCGAAAATTGCAAATACAAATCGATTATGATCTCAAAGATCTCGGCAAATTAAAACAAATTGTCGAACATTTACAATCGAAACAGATCAATCTGCAAAATCAATGGAAAGATATCGGTTAACCGAACAAATGAATTAATCGATTTGTTGAGAAAACGAATTACTTTTATTTTTCTAGAAAAACAAAGTTCCAATCTACAAACTCATTTCGATAAAATAAAAATCACTGAAGATGAATCCAACAATCGATTGAGAATTGTCAAAACCGAATCTCATCTCGCACAAAAACGACTTCAAAATATTACAAACATACGTCATCAAACACAACAACGATTAATTTCTATTCAAAAGCACGAAAATACTGTAATTCTCTATTTCTCTGAATTAAATTTACTCCATTTCGAATCCTTTTAAGGTTAAAGAAGATCTCGACAAAATTAAGACTGATGTTCATCGAGAACAAACTCGTTCATCAACCTGTCGCAATCAAATCAAATCTCTGCAAGAACAACTTCAAAAATTAAATTTCATTCGTCATCATACGCATCACTTTCTCAAATCTAAACAACATACGAACTACACACTCGAACGTAAACAATTGTCTCTCGAACGACAACAATCCAAACTCAACGATCAAATCCGTAGATTACTTATGCAACTCTTTCAATGGAACAATCGTGTGAAAACAAACGAACAGAAATTATCACAAAATAACCAACAAATCAATCGACAACAATCGAAAATCCGTTCATTGGAACTTGCTCTCACTAAACTTCAACATTTAAATAATAATCTTGAAAAAGTTCTCATCGAAAATCGTGCAATGCAAACAAACGAACGAGAAAATCTTCGTTCGATCAAACAGATTTCATTTCAAAAACGTAAACAATTGATCGTCGAGTCCAAACGTTTGCATAATCTTTCTCTCGCACAACATCGAATCAATCATCGAACTCTACAAAATTCTCTCGAACTCATTCGATTGAACAAACTCAATCAAACTTTTCATTACAAAGAAAAAGTACGATGAATTCATTTTCATATTTTCATTATTTTTTCTTCGTAAGTCTTTACAATTGATCATACGAAAAAAACAAACAGATTTAATGAAGTAAAATTTTAATTTTTCAATTAAACCGAGAAACGATTTGATTTAGACGAGAAAAACGTTGTGCTTTACTTGCTCGTTCGGTTCATGATCACGAAAATCGAAATGATTTTTTAATTAAAAAAAATCAATTCATCGAAAAAGAGCTCGAAAATAAAATCGAACATTTCCATTTTCTTGAACAGCAGTTTACTCAGCAAAAATCCTCTCGATTGATTCTATTCAATCAGAAACAGCAATCAATCTATGCCTATCGACAACAATCGAAAATAATCGACAATCTACATCAACAATTCGATCATTTCGAACAACTTTCCGATCATGAAAATCATCATTTAATCAAAATAAAACAAGACAATGAAAGATTGAAATCGATAATCTATCAATTGAAACAAAAGATTATCAATCAAACGAGTCAAAATAATCGATATTTGAATGAATATATTTTATTAAATGAAAAAATCGAGTTATATATGAAATTAAATAATCAATTATCTCAACAAGAAAAGCGATATCAATTCGAGAAAGATCAAGATTTGTTTCGAATTTTAAATTTAGAAAAAACGAACAAACTGTTATACAATCGACTTGAAAATCAACAAAAGAAAATCATTTCAATAGCAGTGTCTCATCATGAACAGGTACGAAAACGAGATCAATTCAATCGAACTCGAATCTACAGACCAATGACAAGTCATCTGACTGAAAAATCGCCTGAAGATTATTCAAAATACACCAAACAATTGATCGATATCATTCACCAGTGTATTCAATGGCGAGAACGATTAAGATCAATCGATCAACTTTATTTCGTAAGAATTCGACAAATGATTTTCATAAAATTATTATTTTCTTTGGTTTTTTTTTGAAAGATGAAAATCGAACAAATTCATAAACAAAAACATTTGCTTTCAACAGAAAAGAACATGTTTAAACGTTACAGAAATGAAAGTAGATTAAAACAATGTCAAGCTTTGACGGCTGAATCTCAAATATTTTGACATGAAAAACAGAGATATCTCTCTCATTTACGTTCTTATAGGTCACAATAGAGATTAGAGAGTCTACAATCGGCTGATATATCTAAATGTCTAATTAAATTTTATTTGAGATCGCTAGGAAACTTGACACTATTGAATTGTCTTGAGACAGCAGATGTACCTATGACATAGATAATATTCAGGTCGAAAAAGATGAAAAGAAGTATTCCATGTCATTTAATTAAGTAGGTCTGATTCGCTGGAATAGATATAATTTAGTTTTGTGCAAAAGATGAAACAATTGATTGAATTCGGGAAAATCAATCGATTTGATAATGAAAAGTAGTGTGTGTCAAGTTAACTTTAAGGACAAAATCTAAAATAGTTACATTCGCTTACGGCCATACCACGTTGAATACACCAGTTCTCGTCCGATCACTGAAGTTAAGCAACGTCGGGCTCGGTTAGTACTTGGATGGGTGACCGCCTGGGAATACCGAGTGTCGTAAGCTTTTTG
>Ga0209914_1000080_pt1 | contig 142884 bp, 95 predicted proteins | sample ThiBiot_500_plan_FD_183949 | JGI IMG/M metagenome (GOLD analysis project Ga0209914, IMG submission 183949) | Wastewater bioreactor microbial communities from Cape Town, South Africa - Thiocy_cont_500_plan (SPAdes) | ecosystem: Engineered > Bioreactor > Thiocyanate-remediating >...
TAAAGTAAGTTCAAAAATTTTCTCTGGGTTGATAAAATAAAAGGTATTTTTTAAGCTTGTTTTACCTAAGTTAGTTTAGCTTCGCTTCAATTGTTAGCACCCAAGATTATTTGTGGGTAATAGTAAGCTCTATGCCGGATGCCATCTAGCCAGTAAACAGGTTCCCGCCAGATTTATCCCAAAATACTGGTCAAACTTTGGTTTTGACATCATCTTCCCCTTTCGACACTTGAACGGTGGTTCACTTGTATTCGTCTTTTTAATCCATACCTGACGCTTATTAGCGCCTTTTCTGTACGAATGCCCCCGCTGGTCCAACTTCGGAAATTTCTGAGGTTCTCGGTTACACCCCCAATAGGTAGAGCTAACAAACTTTGCTTTTCAGCATTAGATAGAATCGATCGCCTAGGCATAGTTACTCGCCAAGATACTGATACAGTGTTTGGCGACTGATACCAAAGGTTCTTGCAAGTTTTGCTTTTTTATCGCCGTTTTTGATTTGCTGGCGTAATGTTAAAATTTGATCCTCGGATAAAGAGCGCTTACGACCTCGGTAAACTCCCCTTTGTTTAGCAAGGGCAATACCCTCCCGTTGGCGTTCTCGAATTAAGGATCGTTCAAATTCAGCAAATGCTCCCATAACAGAGAGCATCAAAATAGCCATGGGAGAATCTTCCCCGGAAAAAGTAAGATTTTCTTTTATGAATTCAATACGTACACTTCGTTGAGTCAAATTCTGTACAATAGATCGGAGATCATCTAGGTTGCACGCTAAGCGGTCCATGCTATGAACAACCAGTGTATCTCCAGTTCGAATAAAACTCATTAATGCTTCGAACTGTGGGCGTTTGATATCTTTACCAGAAGCCTTGTCAATAAAGGTTCTAACAACTTGAGCATTTTCTAATTGTCTATCTGAATTCTGGTCGAATGTACTTACACGTATGTATCCAATGCGTTGTCCAATCATAAAATGTATTTAAAGTGTCAAGAAATAATCTGTGACCCTGTAGAAAATATGTCAACAAATTAAAAATACAACTCTAATTTGACAAATTTATAGAAAGAACTTGACATCAGGATAGGGTATACCTCATATTGACATGCCTCAAATAACAACATACACTTCCTTAAAGTGCTCCATATACCCAATTGTCTTATCTTATAAGACCTATATTTATCATTTTCCTTAATAAGGAATACCGTTGGCTAAAATATATTCTATGGAAGCTTCTCTATTCTTTTCAAATCCTAAAATACCATATTTAAGGCCTTGTGCTTTTAAATAATAGGCCCAGCGGTTTCCTTTATATACTTGCTCCTCAATCCAGTTTTTTAACTGTTTAGGATTTTGTGTATAAGCAAGATCTCTTACACTGAGAGGGCCTTGGCCAAGGAAGCCCTCTATTTTGCGTTTAATAGCTCTCTGGTTACCTTCTTCAACCAAAGAATCATTCAATGCAACAGCAGCTTGAGGGTTCTTTTCATAGCCATAATTACCCGTAGCAAGTCCCCTTATTTTTTGCTCAACAGCTTTTTGGCTGCCTTGCCCAATTAAAATCTCCTTAAGCGCCATAGCAGCTGCTAGGTCTTCTTTATATCCGTAACAACCGGACTCAAATCCTGCTATTTTCCGCCAAATAGCTTTCCTACTACCTTTTTCAATCAAAAAGTCATTAAAATCAACAGCAGCTTGAGGGTTATACTCATAGCCGTACTCACCCTCAGAGAGACCGTCTAATTTTCGTTCAATAGCTTTTTCATTGCCTTTTTCAGCCAAAGAATCATTCAATGCAATAGCAGCCTTTAAGTCTTTTTCGTAGCCATATTTGCCATCAGTAAGTCCTTTTATTTTTCGATGTATAGCATCTACCTCACCTTGTTCCATTAAGGACTCATTTAAGGTAGTAGCAACTTTTATATCTCTTTCATCACCATAGTTCCCACATCCAATTCCCTCTACTTTTCGATGTATAGCTATTTTATTACCTTTTTTGATTAAACAATCATTCAATGCAATAGAAGCTTTTAAGTCCCTTTTATAGCCACAAGCACCATGAATAAGTGATATCAATTTCCGCTCAATAGCTATCTCATTGCCTTGTTCAACCCAATAATCTCGGAGAGCAATAGCAGCTTTTCGATCCCTTTTATAGCCATAGTCACCACTAAGGAGTCCACTTATTTTTTGCTCAATAGCTTCTTCATTACCTTGTTCAGCTAAAGAATCATTTAATGCAGCAGCAGCAGCTAAGTTTTTTTTATAGCCGTATTTGCCATCAGTAAGTCCTTCTAATTTATGTTTAATAGCTGTCTGGTTACCTTGTGCCACATACACATCTATCATTTCTGATTTTGGATGATAAACTTCAATGAGTAATTTCTGATATATGCTAAATGGATGCTGTTCATTAAGTTCATACTTATGTATTAAATGACTGATCGTAGAACAATCGGTGAGGGTATTTATATGCACTCGCAATATATGTCTTTTAGCTTGCTCTTTATCTGCTTCATTAGCTAGATAGTCTCCTTGAATACATAAGCGTACTGCTTTCCATAAAGCAGGCTCTTCACTTAATGCTTTCCAATGGTGACATACCTCGCTTACTTGTGCAATATTTTTAACCGGAAGCTCACTAAAAATTTGGAGCATGATTTCATCAGGTAAATTGATAACAGAAAGCGCGCTATCATCATTGTCTGCCGCTACAGGTTTAGTATGGCAACCTGGCAGTAAAATGATCACAAAAAGAAATATAAATGTGCGTTGAAACATATAGTGTTATTTAAAGTAGTTAATGAGTACTGAAATATACCCTTGTATTTTACTAAATCTATGCAACCCTTGAGAAATCAGCAAGGAAATATCCTATATTTACATTTCTCACTACCAGGCTCTATATTCCCAATTCTCTCTCGACCCCAATTACTTAGGAGCTGCAGAAGCTATTGAACTCGCTAAAGCCTTACCAGGAACACAGGTGCAGACCCTTTATTTAAACAATAATCAAATAGGAGTTGCTACGCAGCAATTATTGAAGGAAGAATATCCGCATATTAAGTGGAAGTTTTAGTAATGTCAGTATAAGGTATAGGCAAATCCGACGTTATGCCCCTGTCTTATTGGATATCCTTCCAATCAAAGCGGCACCTGCAGCCAGAGAGATCACCAAGGCAGTAGAAATCATCCAAACGATGTATGCGAAACATATGCGAAAGGTGCCTAACGACGCTCCAACAGGATTTATACGAAAAAGATGGGAGAAATTAATCTTCGCACAGGAAGGAATAGATCGTTGCTTTTACGAGTTATGTACCTTGTCTGAAGTTAAAAATGCTTTGCGTTCTGGAGATATTTAGGTACAGGGATCAAACCAATTTAAGGATTTTGAAGAATACCTTTTGCCCATTGATCAATTTACTTCCCTGAAAGAAACTGGCGCACTACCTCTAGCAATCTCTATGGACTGTGAGCAATATTTCCGGGATAAATCAAATTTGCTTCACCAACAATTAGATATAGTAGAGCATTTAGCCCAAATAAATGGTTTGCCTGAGACTGTAATGACTACAACTGGTTTAAAGATAAAACCTCTTACCCCCACAGTTCCTCCAGAGGCAGAAGCATTAATAGGCCAAGCATATGGTTTATTGCCCAGTGTCAAGATTACTGAACTATTAATGGAAGTAGATGAGTGGACTAACTTTACCAGACATTTTATTCATCTTAAAAATGATGAAACAGCAAGTGATAAACATCTACTCCTAACAGCTATATTGGCTGACGCGATCAACCTTGGTCTATCCAAAATGTCAGAATCTTCTCCAGGAACCAGCTATGCTAAACTTGCCTGGCTACAAGCCTGGTATATTAGAGACGAAACGTATGTCAAAGCATTAGCTGAACTTACCAATGCACAATTTTACCATCCATTTGCAGCCTATTGGGGTGAAGGAAAAACATCTTCTTCGGATGGTCAGCATTTTAAGGTAGGTAGCTATGCAGCAAAGAAAGGAAATATTAACCCGAAATACGGAACTGATCCTGGTATGCAGTTTTATACCCATATCTCAGACCAATATGCCCCTTTTCATACCAAGGTTATCCATGTCGGTCCTCGTGATGCAACCTATGTATTAGATGGGCTATTATACCACGAATCTGACATTAAGATTGAAGAGCATTACACTGACACAGCAGGTTTTACAGATCATGTTTTTGCCCTGATGCATTTGCTTGGATTTCGCTTTGCACCACGCATACGAGATTTAATGGATAAAAGGCTGTTTGTCTGGGATAATAAAAAAGAATACCCAACTATTGGCTCTATGAGCGGTGGTACTATTAATGTTAAGCATATCCAGCATCATTGGGATGAGGTCTTACGATTGGTTACATCTATCAAACAAGGGACTGTAACCGCTTCCTTAATAGTAAGTAAGTTAGCAAGTTATCCGCGTCAAAACGGACTTGCCATAGCCCTAAGAGAGCTGGGCCGTATTGAACGTAGTCTCTTTACCTTAGACTGGCTACAGAATGTGGAGTTGCGTCATCGCGTTAATGCCGGCCTTAATAAAGGAGAAGCTAAAAATGCCTTAGCAAGAGCTGTGTTTTTTTAATAGACTTGGCCAAATACGTGAGCGTAGTTTTGAAAACCAACGCTACCGAGCTTCTGGCCTTAACTTGGTAGTAGCAGCAATTATTCTATGGAATACAGTTTATCTAGAACAAGCTATCCAATTCTTGAAAGATCAGGGGCAGACTATTGATGAAAACCTGTTAAGTCATATATCTCCTCTTGGCTGGGAGCATATTAATCTGACAGGAGACTATCTCTGGCCAGCCAATAAACCCTTTAGAAAAGGTAAATTTAGACCCTTGCGTGTCCCTATAGTTCCTTAACGTGCTATAAATTCCGAATTCTGAGGTGACCCCAATTCTTGCATGATATCGTCATTCTCTTTAAACCCTGCTGTTAGATAGATAGTCAGATTTTGTTTTCGAGGCGAAAAACCCGTTAGCGGACAATCCCCTTCTCGGCCACTATCATATTTGTAATGATAACTTCCAAATCCAACAATACTTGTCCCCCACATCTTAGCTGGTTCATTGGTTACTTCGGTAAATAAGTCAAGCAATGCTAGGCAATCTATTTTACGCTGTTCATCTTTAACAGTGTTTAAAAATTCGACTACATTACTATTATTCTGCTTGGTTTTAGGTTCTGTCATAATATTGTCGTTTCATATCTTTAAGTTGTTTTGCAGTTAATTCCATTTTCTGCTGTGTATTTCATATTTCAATCACCCCAATCGATACCTCATATTGGTTTGATCAAGAACCCAATTATCTGCTATTCTAAATATTATCAAAAGTTAATAAAATTCGTGATCAATGAAAGTTCGAGTTCTATTCCGAGAAGTAAGAAATTTTAATTTGAAGGGGAAAATCGGCTGGCGTATGTTTATCAATTTCATAACTGGCGGAGAGAGGGGGATTCGAACCCCCGGTACAAAAAATGTACGGCAGTTTAGCAAACTGCTGGTTTCAGCCACTCACCCACCTCTCCTTTTTTTACGAGGTAAATATACGATACAGAAAGCTCCTAAAAAAGTTTGCTTAACTTTATTAATTTTAAAATATTTCTAAACCATATCCACCCTGGTAAAAGATAGACAACTCAATCAAAAATTAATTAAAACAACTAATGAAAAAATGCGCTTGTATACGCCCCCTAGTTATATTGATAATAGCTTGTTTGACACAAGGTTGCCGTACTTCCACCATATTACAATCTACCTCAGCTAACCATATTATTAAAGGGGTAGCCAATGAAAAATATATAGCTATTCATGCAGCAGCAGACTATCAAGCAGGAACTAGTCACTACAAGTGTCCTATCAAAATACATATTCAACGAGATAGCATGATCTGGTTTTCCGCTACCCATCATTCAGGTATTGAATTGGCGCGTGGTAGGCTTACTCCCCTTGGAATTGAAATAATTAATCATATAGAAAAAGTATATCAAGTATTTGATTATCGTAGCTTAGAATTAAATTGGGAAATGCCCTTTAACTATGCACTTATACAGGCTATGTTGCTTGGCGAATTACCTAATATAGGCATAGACACAAAAAAATCAGAGTCAGGAAACAAAATTATCGTAGAACAGGAGCAAGCGTTTTGGAAATTTTTAGCGACAATTGGTAAGAACACTCAGAATCTAACGAGTTTAACGATAACTAATAAAGTAACTGGTAATAAGGGAGTTATCTTTTACGAGTATAAAAAAGATTGCACACAAAACTTTTTATTTTGTGATGCAAAAGCCTATTTTACAAAATTTAATTTAAAACTAAGATATAGAAAAGTAACACTTTCAAAACAGCCTTTAAGTTCTTCATTCAAGATCCCTGCCTATTATGTCAACCAATAAAACACATTATAGTTGGTTACTAGTTGGATTGGCACTTCTATTCCAATTCACAAGTCATGCCAATACCCCCAAATTAAAATTTGAACAAGACAGAAAAGTTTTATTACAGAAAATCAAAACCATTAACCAAATTTTAGCCCAGACTGAGTCCAAAAGGAAGACGAATACAGGTCAATTAGCAGCGCTAAATAAGAAGATTGAGACCAATAATTTATTGATTAAATCTCTTACACAAGAATTAAAGGTTATTAACCAACAACTAACTCAGCAAACACAAAGATTAACTACTTTGCAGACAGAGTTAGCACAACTTAAAAAGGAATATGCCAGAATACTCTTTCTAGGTGCCAAATCTATGCGAGATATTAATGTATTAGTATTCATCTTTTCGGCTGATTCTTTTCAAACTCTCTTACAAAGATTACGCGCCACCAAACAGTATGCAAAAATTAGAAAAACTCATTTTGCAGAAATAAGAAAGGTAGAACTACAGTTACGTTCTCAACGCATCGAGTTAGAAAAACAGGTTCGTAGAAAAAAATTATTACTGCAAGAGCGGCAAAAAGAACAACAAGACTTCAATTTATTAAAGCGAAAACAAAATGAAGTAATTTTAGATTTAGAAAAACAACATGGGAATTTAGTTAAGGAGTTAAATCAACAAAATGCAGCTATTAAACATTTGGATAAACTGATTTCTGATATTGTAAAAAAGGAAATAATAGAACAAGCTGCACCCATCACTGAAAACAAATCCACATCCAAGGCACCCATTACTGCTACTCGCCCCAATTTTAAACCAATAACCGCTGCCAGAGCTAAAGAATTAGCGCTTCAGTTTACGCAAAATCGTGGGAAATTACCTTGGCCTGTTAAGAATGGCTTTATTAGTAATAAATTTGGTATACGGATGCATCCTGTTTTTCATAATGTACAAATAGAGAATTTAGGTATAGATATTCAAACCCAGGAAAAGTCGACTGTATACTCCATATTCGCAGGGGTTGTAAAAACTATTTCTTTTGTCCCAGGCATGAATCAAATCGTTATTATTCAGCATGGCGACTATCATACAGTTTATGCGAAGTTAAGTACTATACATGTGAAAGTAGGACAGCAGGTACAAATTCAAGAACCATTAGGCGTTATTTATACGGACAAAAATGGCGTCAGTGAGCTACAGTTACAAATTTGGAAAGGTATGCAGAAACTTAATCCTGCTATCTGGTTAGCAAAACAACCCACTCAGTAAGTTTAAATATCTATAGAAATCAGCACCTTACAACATAATAGACTTCTTCTGAAACCAAGAATTGAGTTTTCTGGGCAAGAAGGAATTTGTGAGAAACCGAAGTTTACTTTAGTAAATGAAGATTTTGAGCAAATTACTGACGAATCCAGGGGACTCAAGGCGACGGTTTCAGAAGAAGTCTAATACTTTCTTAACCATTGTTCTCGACATCCTTATCTTTCCTTTTCTTATCCTTTTTAGCTTTTTTTGTATGATCCTTCTTCTTTTTTTCTTTTTTTATTTCTGATTCCCTTTCCTCTTTTTTTGTTTTTCCAGCATCATTTTGTTGAGAATCCTCCTTTCTAGCCTTCTTCTTTTCTTTCGTTTTATTCTTTGCTTTTTCTCTTTTCTTTATAATTTTTTTGTCATCCTGCTCACCTTCTACGTTAGTACCATCAACTTGTGAATCGTCCTCAATCAATTTATTTTCTTTATTTTCTTTGTCAGCATCATGCTTATCGGCTTTTTCTTTCTTTTTTTTCCTCTTCTCCTTTTCGGGTTTAGAATCATCCTTTTTAATTCCCTTTTTTTCTTTTCTTGTTGATTCGGAGCTCTTACCTTTTGACTTATTCTTATCCAATTTGTTTTCTTCTATATCTTTAGATTTCCTATTGACCTTCTTGTGTTTTTTCATGAATTCATAATCTTCTGTGAATTTCTCTTCATGTAAAACTAAATTTTTCTTACGGATCTCTACATCCTCAGCTTCTTTAGACTTCTTTAATTTGCTTGAATCTCGCTCTTCTCTCCCTACAGGCAGTTCACTAAAGGAAAAAGTAGCTCTACTAAACTTTCCTAATATTTTACTTTTTCTTTTTCTTACTCTCGGACTTGCAGGAACTTTACCTTTTTGTTCTGATTTCTCTGCATTCTCTTCATCACCACTTAACTGCTCTATAGTAATTGCAGAGATTGCAAAGTCTTTAAAACTTTTCTTTTCGGCTATATTAGCTTCAAATTCTTTTAAATCGTTTCCGATGGTTGTACTTTCTGGTATTTCTTCTTGTCGAGCAGTTTCTGTTATTTCTAGAGCCCTCTTCCCTTTGCGAAGTTTTGCAACTAGCTTCCTAGGGCTTATCATATTCTTTAAATACTGTTTATCTTTCTTGAGTTCATCCACATCTTCAGCCTCTCTAGATTTCTTTACTTTGCTTGAATCTCGTTCTTCTCTCCCTACAGGCAGTTCACTAAAGGAAGAAGTAGCCCTGCGATTTCTGAACTCTCCTAGTGCTAGTATACGACTTTTCCTTTTTTCTACCTTTGGGCTCGCAAGAATTTCATCTTTTTGTTCTGATTTCTCTACATTTTCTTCATCACTACTTAACTGCTCTACAGTAACTACAGAGGTTGCTAAATCTTTAGAATCTTCATTTTCGGCTACATTAGCTTTAGACTTTTCCAAATTGTTTCCGATGATTGTACTTTCTAGTATTTCTTCCTGTCGAGTAGTTTCTGTTATTTCTATAGCTCCCTTACCCTTGCGAAGTTTTGCAACTAACTTCCTAGGACTTATCATACTTTTCAAATACTGTTTATCTTTCTTGAGCTCATCCACATCTTCAGCTTCTCTAGATTTCTTTACTTTGCTTGAATCCCGCTCTTCTTTTTTCTCCACAGGCAATTCACTAAAGGAAGAAATAGCCCTATGGTTTTTGAAATCTTTTAGCATAGGACTTTTTCTTTTTCCTATCTTCGGACTCACAGGGATCTCTTCTTTTTGCTCTGATTTCTCTGCATCTTCTTCACTATCCCGTAACTCTTCTACAATCAGCGTAGAAGTCTCTGAATCTGCAGATTTACTTACTGAGCCTGCTACAGCTTCTTCTGGCACAAAAGCTTGATTAGAATTCTTCAAATTTCTTTTATTTCCTTTTTTGCGTTTGCTACCTAATACATCTTCAGCTTCTCTGGTAGGCCTTAGCTTACTTGGCCCCAATTTTTTCCTTTGGTAAGGAATATGACTCAAAGAAAGGCTGCTTTTTGAACCTCTTAAATTTTCAAATCCTTTCCGCATAATATTAATTGGCATTTCTGACTTCTGGGGCTCTGTCATTGCCTCTTTCTGTTTAGGCTGCTGTTTTGAAGTAGATGTAGAAAGTGTTCCACCTTCAAGATTTTCATTCACAAGTTCATCATCGTGAGTTTGAGCTGAATCTTTCTTATTCTTATTTTTCAATTTTATCAACTTAAATTTCTTCTTTCTAGGTGACCCATTTCCTGTAGATCCACCCCTATCAGGGTCCTCTTTCACTTGGCTTGTATTAATATCTGTTTGGCTATAGACTCGCTTAATTTTATGATCTGCTGCATCTGATCCTTTGGTCTCTTCCGTTTTTTTATCTTTAACATTTGATTCGCTTTTAATTCTCTGAATTTTATCTGCTTTATTTTCGTTCTGCTGTTCATTTCCAGCCTCTGTACTATTTTTCTTTTTCTTTTTAGTTAACTTGTTTTTAGCCTTATCAAACAACTTACCAATCATGTTACGTTTAGAATCTTTACTATCTGTTGAATCATTTTGGCCTGCAGTTTGCGTAGAAGAAGCATGACTATTCTTAGATCCTAAATTTGAGGGGCTTTTTTCTCCTTTTTTGTTGCCCTCATCCATTTTTCCTTTAGATTTCCCTGGTTCTGGGGAAGATTGTTGATTAGAAGAGCTGCTAGACTTTTTTTGTTTTGCAGAATTTGCTGTTTTTTGATCTTCTCGACCTTCTCTTGCTTCTCTTGAATTAAAACGACTAGCATCCCCGGCTGGATCACTTCCCTCACCTGTACGGGCTTCTGGATTAACGGGATCGATCAAAGCCAAAGCTTTTTCATGGTCAGGGGAATTCGGATTGCTATCAGGGACTTGGGGCGCCTTATAATTACGACACCCAACCATAAAACTAAGTAAAAGGAATAAAGAGAGAAATATTGTGATTAATTGACTACGCATTTTAAGGAATTATTTTGTTGACAGAAAAGTTCTAGTTATATAAGCATATGAGTTGTTTTATTTTTTCACCCTTTAATCAAAAGAACATCTCACAGTGTTCTATAAAAAGAAATTAATAATTAAGTATTTATCATCCTCTCAAATGCATCTAAAGCAACTTGTATGTTTTTTAATCTTATTTTCTCTTTCTCTCTTTTGCAATTTTCTTGTGCTTTTAAAAGTGGTTCTTTTACCTCTTTAATACTTGCTACGATTACTTTTTTAAGGGAACTTGTTTTTTTCTTTTTTGAAATTTTTTTAATGTCTTCCGTAAATTGTTTAATAACTTCGTTAGCGGAGTTTTTCTTGGTGTTCTTAGGATTTTTATCACTCAACTTCATCATACAGCCCACAATCTGTAAAGATTTTTGTTCTATCTGAGGTGAACCTTTTTTTAAACTTTTAACCGTCTTATCCCAATCTGCTACCCAAGTTTTACAGAGAGCTTTATTTTTGATTCTACTAATTTTTCCCCCAACAACATAGTCAGGTTGTATATCTTCTAACTCTTTAAAGAACTTATTTAATAGTTGAGGATTGATTAAAAGCTTATTCTTAGATGTTTTTTTAATATTAGATTTTTGTTTCTTCTGTGGACCATCTTTCTGCTCCATATCTATATCTACTGCACTTATTAAAGCATTTTTTTTGGTAGAATTTTTGTCATCATCTACCTGAGTTTCATTCGAAATTTTAGGAGAATTTTGAGTACTTCGGTTAAAATTACAGTTGGCTACAAAGAGCGTTAGAATGAAACAACTTAGGAGATTCGATTTTGATTTACTCATGATAGAAAGGGCTCTTTTTGAGAGAAATTTGTGGTATGCTTCTTAGTGTATAATACTAATTTTTGGGCTAAAATCAAAGCGATTTAGACAATTTTTGTACTTAATCTTACACATTTATTGGATAGAGTTAGGGATGGTGAGGATATCCTGCAATGTAAAAAAGATAAGACCTTAGTAGGTTAAAACTAGCCGCTTAGTAACGCAGCATAGACCATACTGCTAAATTATCAAATCAAGCTCTATGATGGGTATATTGATCGAATATGAAAAGAGATAAGCTCTGAAGCAGGTTAAAATTCATGTTATTTGCTAAAATAGAGGCTCACTGATTTTTCCGTAACCAATAGTTTTCCTACAGCTCCATGTAAAAAAGCTATATTAGGGGATTGATGTCCTATAGGAAAATTAAAAGCAACTGGATAACCATATTCAGCCACATGTTCTTGGATAATAGCCTGCACAGTTTTACCAAAAGGCATACCCGTTATATCTCTCATATCTATCATATCTCCTATTACAAGTCCTGCCAAATCTTGCAATTTGCCTGCCCTTTTTAATTGGTTCATCATCCGATCCAATGCATAGAGTTGTTCGCCTACTTCTTCTATAACTAAAATTTTACCTTTTGTATCTAAATCAGTATCCGTACCTATATTAGAACAAATCAAAACTAAATTCCCACCTACCACAGGAGCTATTACCTCCCCCAGCCTATTATGCACACTAGGTTTAGCTGAGATCTGCGCAATACCCTCAAATAACACCAATCTTAAGCTATTTATGGAGCTCTCATATGAACTATCTGGAAAATGCTTAGGCATCTCACCATGAATAGATACTACTCCCAGTTGATGCATCTTCAAGTGCATGGTCGTAATATCACTAAATCCGACAATCCATTTAGGATGCTGCAAGAACTTATCAAAATTTAAAGAATCAATAATACGAGCCACGCCATAACCACCTCGATATGCAATGATAGCCTTGATAGTAGAATTATCTAACATAGACTGTAGGTCCGCTAATCTCAAGTTATCTTCGCCCGCAAATTGGCCAAACTTAGGGCCCACACTCTTACCAAATATAACCTTTAGTCCCCAACTACTAAAAATTTTCTTTGTTTCACTAACGATATGATCGTGATTGAGATCCCACCAAGCTGGTGCAACTACAGCTATTGTATCTCCAGGCCGTAATAAAGAAGGTATAATAGTCGAAGTATTTCGACGTCGACCTGAATGATTCAAATCTTTTACAGCACTAAACAATTTTAAAGGAATAAAACTAAATAATCCTGCTAAAATCCAGCATGTAGCTAAGAGATGAGATTTCATAGTAACCCTAAATTTAGAGTTTAGACAATCAAACGTAACAATTTTTAACTTAATAAACAAAGTGATTAGGGGAACCAAGATTTAGATGTTTATATTTGAAATAAATATTTTCTATTTCGGAAAAAAGCCTAACTTTGTAGACGCTGTACAATGTACATGCCATATTTACTCGGGGCAACTGTCCGATAGTGTAACGGCAACACGTCTGGTTTTGGTCCAGAAGACTCTAGGTTCGAATCCTAGTCGGACAACTTTTTGATTTAAATCTTTACAGGTAGGCTATTTAAACAACACACACATGCAATTTAAAAACATTACACTCAGCCTAATAGTCTTAATCGCTAGCTTCACCATTAGCTACGCACAAAAAGGCAATCCACCATCAACCAACACTCAAAAAAACGAAGCAGGTCCTGAATCTCAACCATCAACCCAACACGATGAAGATGAGGATAAAGAATTCAAAGACAAGTTGAAGGAGCAGAGAAAGCTGGAGCTAGAAAATGCCCTAATAAGAACACGCTTAGAACGAGAATTAGCAGAGTTACGGGCAGAAATTGAAAGAATTAGGGTGCAGCGAGAAGCTGCAGCCGTAAAGTGGGAATTAGAACAAGCAAAAATAACTAAAGAATTTGAGCAGCAAGTATTTATTTTAAATAGGCAACGAGATAAGATTATGGCTGAAGTATCACTTTCGCAAGCTAAGCTATCTCAGACCATGGATCGTTTTAATACGACCTATACCGAACTGCAGAATCACATGATGCTGTTGAGAGCAGGTATAGATCAGATCCGAACAGAAATTGATCAAAAGAAAGTAAAAAAGGAACGAGCTGCTTATGCAGATGGCGAATGCAACTACTTAGACGAACCACTGCTACCAGATGGCACCTTAGTTCTTTCCGATCGTACTGTAACATTAAATGGAGTGGTTACTGAATGGAAAGCAAACTATATAACAGACCGTATCAGATATTTTAATAACAAAGATAAAAAGAAGCCTATATTTATCGTCATTGATAGTTCTCCAGGGGGATCTGTGTTAGCTGGATTCAATATTCTGCAAGCTATGCAAAATAGCCAAGCTCCTGTGTACGTAGTTGTTAAATCATTTGCAGCATCTATGGCTGCGCTTATTACTACATTAGCTAAAAAATCGTATGTCTATCCCAATGCCCTTATTTTACATCATCAACCATGGACATTTGGTGTTGGCAATTTAAGAGAGCTCAAGGAAGACCTGGAACGCTTACAAGAAATATGGAAACGTCTAGGTGGACAAGTCGCTAAGAAAATGGGTATATCGCTTGATAAATTTGATAAGCAATTATATGAAAAAGCAAGTAGAGGAGATTGGCTAGAATTTGCAGATAATGCTAAGAAAACCAAGTGGGTCGATCATATAATAACCACCATCGACGATACGGCAATACGAGAAATACCTGACCGTGCTAACTATACCTGGCAAAAACATATGGAAGAGTACTGGGATATGAAAGTTGATGCGAACAATGTAAATGCTAGCACGATCTATTTACCATCCTTAGGTCCTAAAGACTTCTATTATTTATATAATCCTGATAACACCTATCAGCTAAGAACAAATAACTAGTACACTAGCTCATTATTTTATCCTGTAATTTGCCAAGGATACAAGGGTTATTCCTCGACCAAAAGCTGGCAAAAAGTAGGGTGTGCCGCAGGCAGAATGCCCTTTAAATAACCAAGAATCTAAACTAAAAAGGACTTTCCATTGCTTTCGCAGAGGTGACATGATTCATATCTTTCTCTTACTGGACAGTATTAATGAAACGCTGTACTAGGATCTTTTTGTATTCTAGGGTGGATTGATGGTGGTGTCGTCAGAAACTTACAAAGTCCTTAGAGTCCCCTAACGGGTGACTTTAAGGGCGAGGGAATGGTGTCAAGAGTAGCTCCCGGCACCACCTTAATCGCGTTTTGTATCAGCATATTTTTGTAACAAACTACCTAGAATGATATACATCAGCATGCTAAGTGCGATACCTTCAACACGCCAAATGATAACAAAACAAATACCTACCAATAAAAAGATGTATTTAATACGATTGGCTTCCCATTTATAACCATTAAACTTAAAAGCCATAAACGGAATTCTTGTTATCAATAAAACAGAACCAAATACAGACAATGCTACGAGCGTATAAGGTTGAGTAAGTAGATAGCTGATAGTTGGATAATGATTATTTGCAATGATTGGAGGCAAGGTGCTAATAAGAATACCCAAGGCCGTTGTAGAGAGCCCTAAAAACACATGCTTCTGTCCGGCATCTATATTAAACTTTGCTAAGCGTAATGCAGCACATAGGGTAATTAGAAGCGCTATATAAGGCAATTCGGTAGAAGGAGTGTTTAATTCTAACAACGAATACATAATTACAGTAGGTAAAAACCCAAAAGTAATTAAATCAGCTAGCGAATCAAGTTGCTTACCTAATGGAGAACTTAACCCCAATGCTCTAGCTACCAATCCATCTAGAAAATCGAAACAGGCTCCTACTCTAATAAATAGTGCACCATAAATAAGGTCACCCTTTAAAGCTAAAATAGTTCCAATACTACCACTAGCTAGATTAAGCAAGGTTAAGAAATTAGGTAAATGCTTTTTCATAATATACAGGACAAAATTATATAATTAGCCTTACAAAGTTAAACTAAAAAATACCTGAGTCATATGAAAATATAAATAGGATATACACATCCGGCAAAAGAAATTAAGAGGGCTAACTCATACAGATTATTCATAAAAGAATGATAATAAAGAATTATAATAATTCCTCATTAGTAGCATGATATAAATAAAAATTGATTACAACATGTAATATTTTGTATTAATTAATTGATTAACCGAAATTAGCCCATTATTTTTGATTGGCTAAATTATAAATATAAATATTATATCTCTATTATAAATCATGAAGAATAAAGGGCTCATTATATTTTTAACTATCATCGTTTCTTTGCTTTGTAGCTACTACTTATCTTTTAGTTGGATCGATAATAACGTACAAAAAAAAGCGATACAATACGCCACAAACGAACAGGGTAATCTAGATTTTATCAAAAAACAAGCTTATTTAGATTCTGTCTGGAAAGAACCCGTTTTTAAATTTTTAGGCCTCACATACACCTATGAAGAAGTAAAAGAAAATGCCCTGAATCTAGGGTTAGATCTACAAGGTGGCATGCACGTAACTTTAGAAGTATCTCCCGTAGAATTAGTTAAAAGCCTAGCCAATAACTCTAAGGACGAAGCTTTTTTAGCGGCTATTGAGGCAGCTAATCAAAAGCAACATACCAAAGCTACCCTTTCATTTACAAAATTATTTTATCAGGCCTATAAACAAATTCGCCCAGAAGGGAAACTAAGCGATCTGTTTCTGACTGCTGCTAACCGTAATCGCATACCACGCGATGCCAGTGATCATGATATTTTAAAGTATTTAGATACAGAAATTGATCATGCTATAGATAGAGCTTTTGAGATTATTAGAGCTCGAATAGACCGATTTGGCACTTCTCAACCCAACATACAGCGTTTACAAGGAACTGGTAAAATTCAAATCGAGCTACCTGGTGTTAACAATCCGGAACGTGTCAGAAAATTATTACAAGGTGTAGCCCAACTACGATTCTGGAAAGTCTATGAGCCAGCCGAAGTCAGCAAAACACTGGAAGTTGTTAATCAACTCTTGGTAGCAGAAGAAAAAGCAAAACAAAAACCGGATATATCTTCAAATACCACCTCAAATGATGCGAAGAAAAGCTCAGATAAAGATTTAGCAACACAGTTAGAGCAAAGCAAAGGTATAGATGTTCAAGAAACAATCATTGTTTCTCCATTATTCAAGCTAATGAAACCTGGTCAGGGTTTAACGTATGCTGTAGAAGATATAAATACCATCCAGCAAATATTAACACGATCCGATATAAAATCTTTGTTTCCTAAAGATTTGCTTTGGTTGTGGGATGTTAAAACTCACAAACTTAAAGATGGTTCAGAAATATTAACCCTATATCCCATTCAAGTAGGAAAAAATAATCTTCCATTACTAGAAGGGGATGTTATAACCGATGCACGTCAAACATTTGATGATCATGGTAGGCCGGCTGTAAACATGCAAATGAATGGCCGAGGTGCCAAAGCTTGGAAGAATATTACAGCCAGCAACATTGGAAAAAGTATTGCCATTACTTTGGATGATAAGGTTTATTCAGCCCCTACGGTCAATACAGAGATACCAAATGGAAGCTCGCAAATAACTGGTAATTTTACTATAGAAGAAGCTAGAGACCTGGCCAATATTCTCAAAGCAGGATCTTTGCCAGCACCTGTTAAAATTACAGAAGAAGCGATTATAGGCCCTACTTTAAGTAAAACCGCACAAGCACAAGGAATTACTTCCATGACGTTAGGCTTAGCACTAGTCATACTCTTTATGCTAGCCTATTATGCCAAAGGAGGCATTGTAGCCAACTTAGCACTGTTATTTAACATCTTGTTCATACTAGGCATCTTGGCTCAATTTAATGCCGCACTTACCCTATCAGGTATTGCAGGTATCGTATTGACGATGGGTATGTCTATCGATGCCAATGTACTTATTTTCGAACGCATTCGAGAAGAGCTTAGAAATGGTAAAAATATGCGAGAAGCCATTAAGCAAGGTTATCAGAAAGCTCATAGTTCGATTATCGATTCAAATGTTACTACTTTTTTAACAGGGGCTATCCTGTATGGACTAGGACAAGGTCCTGTTCGAGGGTTTGCTACCACTTTAATGATTGGTATCATTACCTCTTTCTTCACCGCTGTATTTATTACACGCATTATTATAACTTGGTGGACAAAACGTCATAAAGAAGAAAAGCTTACCTTTTCTTTCTCTTATAACAAAGATTTATTAATTGGATCTAAAATAGACTTTTTGGGTAAAAGGCGTCTATTCTACACAATCTCTGGTGCTTTTATTGGTATAGGATTATTGCTAATCATCAAACAAGGAGGGCTTAACTTAGGAGTTGATTTCACGGGTGGAAGAGCTTATGTTGTCAATTTTAATACGCCTATAGAAACAATTGTCTTGAAGGCCAAATTAGCAGATAAGTTAGGGGACCAGAGCATTGAAGTGAAATCATATGGTGCTAATAACGTGGTAAAAATTACGACTAGCTATATGATTGAAAAAGATACTTCAGAAGCTGAAGAAAAAGTTAAAAATATGCTTTTGGAAAGTATACAAGATGCTACTGGATTTAGATATAGTGATAATCTGATGCCTACAGAAATTGAGAATTTTAGCATTGTTAGTACCACCAAAGTAGGACCCAGTATAGCTGGTGATATTCAAGCATCTGCAAAAAAATCTATTTTGTTTTCACTGATTGTCATTTTTGGTTACATATTAATTAGATTCCGACGATGGCAGTTTGGACTTGCAGCCGTTATAGCATTGTTTCACGACACGCTTACAGTATTTGCTGCCTTCGCAATCGCTAGGGTTTTTGGTTATAGTTATGAGATAGACCAAGTCTTTATAGCAGCCATACTTACTATAATTGGATACTCGATCAATGATACGGTCGTTATATTTGATCGCATCAGAGAAATGCAACGAATCAACCCCAAAGGCACATTTGTTGAGGTAGCCAATAAATCCATCAATGATACCTTAAGTAGAACTTTGATCACGTCATTTACTACCCTACTAGCCGTATTTATCCTTTTCTTATGGGGAGGAGAAGTATTGAGAGGTTTTTCATTTGCCCTATTGATAGGAATTATCTTTGGAAGCTATTCTTCTATATGTATTGCTACACCGCTTATTTTAGATTTTTCTAAAAAATATCTTAAAACAAAAAAATAGCAACTCTATTATTGGAACTAGGATATAAAATAGAATGAGTTAAGGGAGCATTATATATTTCTTATAGAATGCCAATTTATTAAAAGGTTGGTACTATTCACAGTTATATCATTTAGGTAGAATGAACGCACAACTACTTAAAAGCCCTTTTTTGCTGGTGTTAGTTTTTATAATAAAAATCATTATATTTGCCTATATTTCACTTCTTTAAATATCTTAATTTTAAGTATCTTATTCTGAATAAATATCATGAATAAACTGTCTCATCTAAAGTTATTTATTATTTTAATCCAGCTAGCACTTGCAATAGGTTGTTCAGAATGCCATAATTCAGACGATATAGATATTTTTGAAAGATTGGAAGGGAGATTGAAGTCAAAGTATGAAAAAGAATCAGAGGATTCAGAAGAATCAGATGGTCCACAAAAACATTTCAAGCTTAGTGAACTACACAATTATTTTAAGGAAGCCAGGGAAAATCAAGAAAAAATCGATCTAAATAAAATCAGAGAGCTAGTAGAACAAAAAGGAGCTAATTTAACTGCAAAAGATAACTGGGATCGAAATGTTTTGCATGAGGCCCTGCATGCAAATAGTGACTTTGAAGTAATAAAATACTTGGTGGAACAATTAGAAAAAACCCATCCTAATCAAGTAAAAAAGATACTTAATCAAAAAGAACGTTCTCAATTAGGAGAAACCCCTTTTACTTGTGCTATACAGAACAAGAATATTAAAATAATACAATTTCTACTTGACCATGGGGCACAACCTACTAAACGGGAATTGGAAAAAGCTTTTGCTACTAGCATTCATTCAGATAATTTAGAATTATTCGAATATTTATTAAGTAAAGGCACAGCTTCTAAATTTGATACATTTATACTACATAAAATAGCGCAAACAGGAAATAGGGTTGACTTAATGGAATTTTTTTTGAATAAAAATAACCCGAATATTAATAGTAGAGATCAACAAGGTAACACTGCTATACATAATGCCACTCTAAGTGGCGATGAAAAAGTAGTAAAGCTATTATTAGGAAAAGATAAAACGGCTATAGATAGTAAAAATTATAGAGGGGAAACAGCTTTACACATTGCAATTAAACAAGGATCACTAGGTCTTGTTGGTACTTTACTTCGACATGGGGCAGATCCTAGCTTACGCGACGGGAATGGGAAGACTCCTTTGGAATTAGCTGAACAAAAATTAGAAGAATACAAAAAAAGATTAGAAGAACACAAACAACAAAGTGATGTTAATAGTTTAGGCTTAGAGCCTAGAGCGATTGTAGATAAATTGAAGAAGTCAAGCGCTGGCAAAAATTATACTACTCTAGAAGAATTAGAAAGCATTGATTAGGTTCATCTATAGCAATTTACCAGTTGCTCGGCTACGCTGGGTGACAAATATATCTGTTTGGCTATGCCAAGCAATTGTAAAAATTGCCACAACAGCCGCTTAGCTAGGCCGAGCGGATCGATTTTCACAATACACAAGCCAAAAGTCTTGTACTTCTATAATAATATTTTGCTTGTTGGCACAACCGTGGACGCTTGTGAAATAAAAAGCATTATGCTCTCTACTTTTTACTAGCTTTCTTTCGAAAAATTCCCAATGAGAATTTTTCATGATTGGCTACTTTTTTCTTAAAAAATTGCAAATATCATGGCTATCAACTACTATGGGGGCACTATTTGTAATTACTATAAATATGACTAAAAAATTTAACTTAAGTCATCGGTTAATAGCTTCTGTTTTGCTAATCAGCTTATTTTTACAAGGCTGTGATAATTCTTTTAATCACCTTACTCCTCAAGAAAAAGGACAAACAGATAATACACCTAGATTAAGCGAAGACATTGATAACAATCCTTTAGAAGAACGAGAGTTTAAAACATTAGGAGGCGACTTAATTTCTTTATATAAAGTAGCAGGAAAGTTTAAAGCGGATATAAGGGTTGATGAAAAACAAAAGAAACCTAATTATACAAACTTGCCTGTAGTAATCCAACCAGGTGTCTCCTTACAAGCATTAGCCAGTTTACCAGAGCCAGCCCAAAAGCGATCTCTACATCTTAATTTACCTAAGCCTAATATGGATCAGGCAGGATATGTATATATAGGTAAAGAACATTTGTTGGGTGGAGGAAATAATGGTGGCAAAGAGAAAAAAAATGAAGAAGGAGAAAAAGAGAAAGAGTTGGAGAAAGAAGATAGAAAAGAGGAAACAGAGAAAATAAAAATAGATGGAGAAGCTAAAAAACAAAAATCACTCATTAGCGATCCCATCCATATAGCTATCAAGCAGAGAGATATTAATATGATCAAAGAATTAATCCATGCAGGGTTGAAAGTTAATACTAGCTATAGAAATAAAAGGGGAAATACCTACCTACATATTGCTATCCAACAAGCTAATATATTATTACGTAATCAGTTAACAGATTTAGGGTTTGAGATCGATTTGATAAAACATGTTAATTGCAACACACTCCTATATTTAACTATTAAAACTGTCAAGAAATGTCACGCTGAAGTAATAAGAGAAATAATGGAGTTGTTAATAGAACATGGGGCGGATATAAATGCAAGTAATTACAAGCAGGAAGCCCCACTGCACTTAGCTACTAAATATGGCCATCTAGAACTAGTAAAGCTACTAATAGAAAAGGGGGGAGATATAAATAGCGAAGACAATATACATTCACCTTTATGTCTAGCTGCTAAAAATAATCACTTAGAAGTAGTGAGGTGGTTAATAGAACAAGGAGTGAATATAAATGATGGGAATGGATATGGTCATTCGCCTTTGTACGAGGCTGCAAAAAGTGGTCATCTAGAAGTAGTAAAGTGGTTAATAGAACAAGGCGCAGATATAGATTGGGCATCTGATGGTTATACGCCTGCTGAATATTTAGATGATGAGAATGCGCCCGATTGCTTTGATGAGCCTTTTGGTCATACGCCTTTATATGGGGCTGCAAAAAATGGTCATCTAGAAGTAGTAAGGTGGTTAATAAAACAAGGTGCAAATGTGAATATTAAAGGTTATACGCCTGATATTTATAGCTTTTTTATAGAGAAGTATAAGGAAGAGCCTTTTGGTGATCTGCCTTTGCATGGAGCTATTAAAAAAGAACATACAGAATTAGTTCATCTGTTGCTAGACAAAGGCGCAGATCCAAATTTCATGGATAAAGATGGTTGTCTTCCACTGCATATAGCTGCTAGAAATCAAGATTTAAAATTAGTAGAACTTCTACTAAATCGAGGTGCTAAAATAGATGCTATAGACCGAGAGTCTGGTTATAGCCTTTTACAACTGGCTGCTCGGAAAGGCCATTTAGAATTAGTAAGGTTGCTCATAGAAAAAGGGGCAGATGTAAATGCTAAAAACCATTATGGTTATACTCCTTTGCATTCGGCTGCTGGAGACGGTCCCTTAGAATTAGCAAGATTGCTCATAGAAAAAGGGGCAGATGTAAATGGTAAAGACCATCATGGTTATACTCCTTTGCATTCGGCTGCTGGAGACAGTTCCTTAGAATTAGCAAGATTGCTCATAGAAAAAGGGGCAGATGTAAATGGTAAAGACCCTAGATATGCTACTACTCCTTTGCATTTAGCTGCTCAGGTGGGCCCCTTAGAATTAGCAAGGTTGCTCATAGAAAAAGGAGCAGATGTAAACGTTAGGGACAATCGAGGTTCTACTCCTTTGCATTCGGCTGCTGAGAGAGGTCACTTAGAATTAGCAAGGTTGCTCATAGAAAAAGGAGCAGATGTAAACGTTAGGGACAATCGAGGTCTTACTTCTTTGCATTCAGCTGCTAGCAGGTGTCACTTAGAATTAGCAAGGGTGCTCATAGAAAAAGGAGCAGATGTAAATAGTAAAGACCACCAAGGTTATACCTCTTTGCGTCATATTGTCCAATGCAGGCATTCAGAAGGAATAGCAAGGTTACTCATAGAAAAAGGGGCAGATATAAATGTTATACACTATCAAGGTTATACTCCTTTGCATCTGGCTGCTGAGAATAATCTCCTAGAAACAACAAGGTTGCTCATAGAAAAAGGGACAGATGTAAATGGTAAAAACCATCAAGGTTATACTCCTTTGCATCTGGCTGCTGAGAGAGATCACCTAGAAATAGCAAGGTTGCTCATAGAAAAAGGGACAGATGTAAATGGTAAAAACCATCAAGGTTATACTCCTTTGCATCTGGCTGCTCAGAGAGATCACCTAGAAATAGCAAGGTTGCTCATAGAAAAAGGGGCAGATATAAATGGTAAAATCCCTACACCTTATACTCCTTTGCATTTGGCTGCTGAAGGGGGTCACTTAGAATTAGCAAGGTTGCTCATAGAAAAAGGGGCAGATGTAAATGGTAAAAATCATCAAGGTTATATTCCTTTGTATCTAGCTGTTAACGCAGGTCACTTAGAATTAGCAAGGGTGCTCATAGAAAAAGGGGCAGATGTAAATGGTACGGACAATCAAGATCTTACTCTTTTACATCTGGCTGCCCGAAAGAGGTGCTTAGAATTAGCAAGATTGCTCATAGAAAAAGGGGCAGATATAAATGGTAAAGACAATCAAGGTCTTACTCCTTTGCATCTGGCTATTCAGGAAAACCATTTAGAAATAGTAAGATTTCTGATAGAAAAGGGGGCAGATGTAAATGGTACGGACAATTTAGGTCTTACTCTTTTGCATCTAACTGCCCGAAGGAGACACTTAGAATTAGCAAAGTTGCTCATAGAAAAAGGAGCAGATGTAAATGGTAAAGACCACCAAGGTTATACTCTTTTGCATTTGGCTGCTCAAACGGGTCACTTAGAAGTAGCAAGGTTTCTAATAGAAAAAGGAGCAGATATAAATGTTACGGACAATCTAAGTCTTACTCCACTTTTATGGGCTGCTATGATGAAACATACAGAAATAGTTAAGCTACTAGCTGAAAAACAAGCTATATAAAATAATTACTATACTTACACTAGCGGGTGTGTTTTTACAGAAAATTATGGTTATGCGATTAATTTTTTATGTGATTCGTATAGATACTTACAATTAAAGTGTCAGTTTAACTGTTAATCATTTATCTAAATTGAGTTGTTTGGAAGAACTTCAAAATCTAATCATATTTGTAACTTTACATATCTAATGATTCTGTTATTAACTTTGTTATATCTCAAAAATTCTTACTAAATCTTACATCCCTGCTGTAATAACCTATACGAATCATACATTTTTTAGCTAGAAAAACCACCCTTTTACCTAGCAACCTGAGTTAGTACATATGCTTATATGCTTGCACATAAGTTATTTACAAACTATTACTATTTCGTCAGTCGATAGTTCTAGGTGGTGGTGTCAGGCTCTGACATCATAGCATGATGATACCCCTATCAAATTATATTTTCTACAACTTTTCCCCCATCAATTCTGAATAACGCCTTATTAGCCTGTATATTTTTTATGATGTGGGCACTCCTGATACCACTAGCATCTGTTATCCAAACCTGACCGAAATATTGTTGCGTTATCAGATATACCAGTCGCTCAATACGCTGCTCATCCAGCTTATCAAAAATGTCATCCAATAAAAGCAAGGGTGTAAATCCTAGTGCTTGTTTTATACTAGTAAACTGAGCTAATCTAAGCGCAATGATAAAAGACTTCTGTTGCCCCTGAGAACCAAATTTTTTAATTGGGTATCCATTAAGCATGCATGCAAATTCATCTCTATGAATGCCTAAAACAGTACGTTGCAGTGTTAAATCTTGATAAAAATTATCTGAATAAATCTGCTCAAAGTTCGGATTGGCTATATCAGATTCATAAATTAAATCGATTATTTCTGGGGCCTGTACAAAATATTGATAATGTTGCTGTAAAAGTGGATAAAAGCCTTCTATAAAATTCTTTCTTAGCGTATATAATTCCTTATTTAAAAGCAAAAGCTGGGCATCATAGGTAGCAATGAGCGTACGATCTACCCTACTATTCTCAGCATAAAGCTTCAAGAGCGTATTTCTATGTTTTATCAGGTGCTGGTATTGTACAAGCATCCTCAGGTAGTTCGGATCTATTTGACATAAAATGGAATCAAAGAATTTTCTTCTTACCTCACTTTTTCCTTGAATAAGCTCTGCATCATAAGGAGTAGTGAAGACAACAGGAAACTGTCCCAGATGATCACGCAGTTTTTCATATTCTTTACCATTGTTCTGTAGTAATTTGCCCTGTTCTCGACTAATCATACACTTGATCTCATACAACCTACCCATCTTCAAAAAATCCCCTTGTATACCCATTTGCATGCCCCCATGAAGAATATTTTGAGTATCACTAGCGTTAAAAGCACTTTTAGTCAGACACAGATAATGGATCGCATCTAACAAATTGGTTTTCCCTGCCCCATTAACGCCTACTATGCAATTTAATTGCGTGGCAAAGTTAAGCTCTATAGCAGCATAGTTCTTAAAATGGAAACATCTGAGTTTTTGAAGCAACATACATGCTATATTACCTATTTTTCTTTAATTTTGAGCTTGGATGTATGCATCCATTTAAGAAAATCTATATGATCAATACCGCAGTGGCCAACAAAGTTAAAAAAGGAACTAAGTTAGACAAAAAATATGCTACGCCTTACCCCAAAGAGACTTACCTTTTTTGGTATGAATCCATGTTATTAATGCGAAAATTTGAAGAAAAGTCAGGGCAGCTCTATGGACAACAAAAAATTAAAGGATTTTGTCATTTATATAATGGCCAAGAAGCCTGCGTAGCAGGTGCAGTGTCTGCATTAAAAGAAGGAGATAAATATATTACAGCATACAGAGATCACGCGCATCCACTTGCCTTAGGTACCGATCCTAAATATATCATGGCAGAACTATTTGGTAAGGCTACTGGCATTTCTAAGGGGAAAGGGGGCTCCATGCATATGTTCGATAAAGAAAAACATTTCTTTGGTGGCCATGGCATTGTAGGAGGTCAAATTCCTTTGGGAATAGGTATTGCATTTGCCGAAAAATATAAAGGGACAGATAACTTATGCATGACCTTTATGGGAGATGGTGCTGTACGACAAGGCGCATTTCATGAATCTCTTAACCTGGCTATGTTATACAAGCTTCCTATCATCTTTGTTATAGAAAATAATGGATATGCAATGGGTACTTCCGTAGAACGCAGCTCGAATATAACCGATCTTTATAAGTTAGGAAGCGCCTATGACATGCCTTCCAAACCGGTACAGGCCATGGATGTAGAACAAGTACATGAGGCAGTAAAAGAGGCAGCCGAAAAGGCAAGAAAAGGAATGCCTAGTTTATTGGAATTTAAAACGTATCGGTATAAAGGCCATTCTATCTCTGACCCTGCTACTTATCGAAACAAAGAAGAAGTAGAAAGCCATAGACAAAAAGATTCCATAGAAGCTGTAAGAACTACTATATTAGTTAAAAATATAGCGGATGAAAACGAACTATTAGAGATCGAAGAAAAGGTAACTCAGCAAATAGCAGCAGCAGTCACATTTGCTGAAGAATCAGACTTCCCTAAGCCTGAAGAAGCCTACCAAGATGTGTATGTACAAAAAGATTATCCTTTTCTAACTACTTAATATTTTTTTAAAGTAATCTAATTAGCATTTTTAGTTATTTTTCATGATTGGATTTAAATTACAAGCTTTGTAATAACAAAAGTATAAAACCACTAACTTATATGACGTCTATCATTTCATACATCCAAAAAGAGCAAAAAAGATTTATTCTACTAATTAGCATCATCATTGTAGCAGGAATAGGATTAGTAATATGGAGTTTTCAACAAGAGCAACGAAATAAGAATGCCCAAAGTGAAATGTTTCAGGCAGTATATCAGTTTGAAGCAGGTGATTATGATCAAGCATTACAAGGAGACGGTATGCATGCTGGATTTTTAGAAATTATAAAAACCTATCGATTTACCAAGGCTGCTAATCTAGCTCGTTTTTATGCGGGAGTCTGCTACATGCATCAAGCAAATTATGAAGAAGCCATCCAACATTTAAGCCATTTTAAATCCAAAGACTTATTGTTACAAGCACGAGCATGGTCACTAATAGGCGATGCATTGGTAGAACAAAAAACTTATCCCGAAGCAATCAAACATTATTTAAAGGCTGCTGAATATAAGCCTAACGAATCGTTCTCTCCTAGCTATTTGGTAAAAGCAGCGCTAGCTTACGAAGCGCTGAAAGACTACCGAAACGCATTAGCATGTTATCAGAAAATTGTAAAATTATATAGAAAATCTTCCCTTTATACAGAAGCAAATAAGCAGATAAATAGATTAGAAGCTTCGTTGTAATATGATGAAATTGTAAATTCTAATCCATGGTCTGTAACCCACACCATATTTATTGTGGCCTGTGTGCCACAGGCCACAGAAAGAATCAATAGGCCCTTTAAGTACCTGCTGCAAAGCAGTATTTGGTGGAAGCATATCCAAGATTGAAGCATAATTTTTCAGGTGCATTCTCCAAATAAATTATATATTTCCTTGGCTTTATAAACCTATTGATTAGGAATTTGTGAGTAATAGATGGGTTTATTTATGTCATTACTTTGTAAAGACCTATATAGTACAAAGGATTATAACCATACTTCTGCACCAAGGAAATATCTCCTATACTAAACCCTAACTTATTATATAAAAGTAATGCCACATCATTCTGATGTCTTGTCAACACTTCACAACGTTTATAAGTAGGATGAAGCTTTGGCAACATTTGATTAATCAGATAAGCACTGATGCCTTTTTTCTGAAACGCAGGAGTTATAAATATTTGAGTTAAGTAGATAGTCTGCTCTTTATCTGATACTAACTGATAAAAAATTGTACCTATAGGTTCGTCTTGATAAGTAATTTTGAAAGCTTTGTAATTTTCTCTTTTATTCAAGACATAATCATTAAATTCTTCTTTAGCTGTTTCAAGTAACCATGCTTCTTTCTCTTTTATGTTCGCAGGTCCTAACAGTTTAGGCTTACTATGTTCTGTAATAACAAAAGTTTTGTCTTGATACATCGTCATAAAACCACATAAAAATTCCTTGTAAAACCAAGTTTCATCTTTTTTGACTAATTCCTGTAACGATATAAGTGCTGTATCCATTTTTAAATTTTAGATAACATCCTACTCCCATATTCAATAAAAGAACTGGCAAGAAATAAATATTCGCCCTTCTCTTAAGTTCTAAATATAATTTAAAACTCCTTCGATACGCCAACTAAATAAATAAAAAAACATCTGGCTATCCACTATAGCAGTAGATAGCCAATTTGAGTTTTAAGATATATGTTTACTTTTCTAATTACTAAGTTTTAAAAGTAATTGGCTGTTAACTCTTTCTAAAATTTAGAGCAAATAATTTTACCGCACATTATAAAAGCCTATATAATACAGGGGGTTGTAGCCATATTTTTCTACTAATGAGGTATCACCTATTGTAAATTCTAGGTTATTATAGAAAAGCATACCCACATCATTCTGGTGCCTTGTTAATACTTCATATCGCTTATAATCAGGATGAAGTTTGGGTAATATCTTATCAACCAAATGGGTAGCTATTCCCTGTCCTTGAAAACTAGGAGCTATAAATAATTGAGCCAAATAGATGGTCTTTTTGGTCTCATCCAGTAACCGATACATAATCGCACCAACTAGCTTGCCTTTGTACTTAAGCTTAAGAGCCTTATAGTTCTCTTTACCAGTCAATACATAGTCATTAAATTCTTCTTTGGCTGTCCCATGCAACCATTTCTCTTTCTCTTTTATATTAGTAGGGCCCAAAATCTTAGGTTTGTCATCTTCTGTAATAATGAAAGTTTTATCCTTATAAACAGACATAAAACCTCGAACAAACTCTTTATTAAACCAGCTCTCATCAGCCTTGGTTAATGGTAAGGCCATGATATCTTTTACTTCGATTTTTTTTGCTTTATTTTTAGATGCTGGTGTGGCAACTGTCATATTGAAAAAAAATAGCAGCAAGTATACTTAAATAATTACGCATAGTTTTTCTTTTTTAGGTTTTACTAAACAAAATAGTACAACAATTCATTTTAACTCATATAAAAGTAAATATTTATATAAATCCTCGTAACCATCTCTTAAAAAGAGTAAAATTAAGTATTTCAGTAGGCAAAAAAAATCAAAATGCCTTATTGAAAAAAATAATGAGCTATAAGTCAACATTGATTTGCTCAAAAATTAATGGCTATACACTATTATTCTAATGCACTAACTGTGATCGCACAAGGATTCGGGTAGCCCAAGATCATGGATATAATGAAGACGCTCCATGTGTGAAAGAATGTATAAGGAGTCGCGGTGGAAAAAGGAAAACATCTTCGGATTTATCCCCTGAGATCTCTGATTGCAACCCTTATTTAGGTAAAAAGGATCCATCGGAAAAATTGAGGGTTACGCTTAGAACCCATAAGAGGAGCATTTCTCTTGAAATAAAAAGTATTATGCTCTCTATTTTCTACTAGCTTTCTTCCGAAAAATTCCCAATGAGAATTTTTCATGATTGGCTACTTTTTTCTTAAAAAAAATTGCAATTATCACGGCCATCAACTACTATGGGGCACCATTTGTAATTACTATAAATATGGCTAAAAAATTTAACTTAAGTCATCGGCTAATAGATTGTGTTTTACTAATCAGCTTATTTTTACAAAGCTGTGATAATTCTTTTAATCAGCTTACTCCTCCAGAAAAAGGACAAACAGATAATACACTTAGATCAAGCGAAGAAATTGATAACAATCCTTTAGAAGAACGAGCGTTTAAAACATTAGGAGGCGACTTAATTTCTTTACATAAAGTAGCAGGAGAGTTTAAAGCCGATATAAGGGTTGATGAAAAACAAAAGAAACCTAATTATACAAACTTACCTGTAATAATCCAACCAGGTGTCTCCTTAGAAACATTAGCCAGTTTACCAGAGCCACCCCGAAAGCGATCTCTACATCTTAATTTACCTAAGCCTAGGATGGATCAGCCAGGACATGTATATATAGGTAAAGAAGGTTTGTTGGGTGTAGGAAATAATGGTGGCAAAGAGAAAAAAAGTGAAGAAAGAGAGAAAGAGTTGGGGAAACAAGATACGAAAGAGGAAACAGAGAAAATAAAAATAGATGGAGATGCTAAAAAACAAAAAACACCCATTAGCGATCCCATCCATATAGCTATCAAGCAGGGAGATATCAACATCATCAAAGAATTAATCCATGCAGGGTTGAAAGTTAATACTAGCTACAGAAATAGAAAGGGAAATACCTTCCTACATATTGCTATTCAACAACCTAATATATTATTACGTAAACAGTTAACAGATTTAGGGCTTGAGATCGATTTGATAAAACATGTTAATTGCAACACACTCCTATATTTAACTATTAAAACTGTCAAGAAATGTTACGTTGAAGTAATAAGAGAAATAATGGAGCTGTTGATAGAACATGGGGCGGATGTAAATGCAAGTAATAGCGACGGAGAAACCCCACTGCATTTAGCTACTAAATATGGCCATGTAGAACTAGTAAAGCTACTAATAGAAAAAGGAGCAGATATAAATATTACAACTAATAATATGAGTTCTAAGGATTATACGCCTTTGCATACGGCTGCTAAATATGGCCATCTGGAAGTAGTAAAGCTACTAATAGAAAAGGGGATGGGTATAAATAGCAAAGACAATAGGTATAGAACGCATAGCCCTTTACATCTGGCTGCTAAAAATGGTCATTTAGAAGTAGTGAAGCGGTTAATAGAACAAGGCGCAGATATAGATTGGATATCTAAGGGTCATACACCTGCTGAATATTTAGATGAGTGGAATGAGCCCGATTACGTTGAGCCTTTTGGTCATACGCCTTTATATGGGGCTGCAAAAAATGGTCATCTAGAAGTAGTAAGGTGGTTAATAGAACAAGGTGCAAATGTGAATATTAAGGGTTATACCCCTGATATTTATAGCCTTTTTATAGAGAAGTATGAGCAAGAGCCTTATGGTGATCTGCCTTTGCATGGAGCTATTAAAAAAGGACATACAGAATTAGTGCACCTGTTGCTAGACAAAGGCGCAGATCCAAATTTCATGGATAAAGATGGTTATCCTTCACTACATATAGCTGCTAAAAAAGGAGATTTAGATTTAGTAGAACTTCTACTAAATCAAGGTGCTAAAATAGATGCTATAGACCGGGAATTTGGTTATACTCCTTTGCATTTGGCTGTTGAGAATGATCTCCTAGAAACAGCAACGTTGCTAATAGAAAAAGGGGCAGATGTAAATGGTATGGGCAATTCATGTTATACTCCTTTGCATTTGGCTGCTGAGAAAGATCACTTAGAAATAGCAAGATTTCTAATAGAAAAAGGGGTAGATGTAAATGGTAAAGACAAGCAAGGTGGCTCTCCTTTGCATCTGGCTGTTCTGAGTGGTCACCTAGAATTAGCAAGGTTGCTAATAGAAAAAGGGGCAGATGTAAATGGTAAAGGCTCTGGAAGTTATACTCCTTTGCATTCGGCTGCTAAAGGGGGGCACTCAGAAACAGCAAGGTTTCTAATAGAAAAAGGGGCAGATGTAAATGGTAAAAAAGGCCATCAAGGTGATACTCCTTTGCATTGGGCTGCTCAAGGGGGGCACTTAGAAACAGCAAGGTTACTAATAGAAAAAGGGGCAGATGTAAATGGTAAAAAAGACCCTCGAGGTGATACTCCTTTACATTTGGCTGCTCGATGGGATCACTTAGAAACAGCAAGGTTGCTAATAGAAAAAGGGGCAGATGTAAATAGTAAAAAAGACCATCAAGGTGATACCCCTTTACATTGGGCTCTCCAAAAGATGCACTTAGAAATAGTAAGGTTGCTAATAGAAAAAGGGGCAGATGTAAATAGTAAAAAAGACCATCAAGGTGATACCCCTTTACATTGGGCTCTCCAAAAGATGCACTTAGAAATAGTAAGGTTGCTAATAGAAAAAGGGGCAGATGTAAATGGTAAAGACAAGCAAGGTTATACTCCTTTGCATTCGGCTGTCCAAAATAGGCACTTAGAAATAGTAAGGTTGCTAATAGAAAAAGGGGCAGATGTAAATGGTAAAGACAAGCAAGGTCGTACCCCACTTTTATTGGCTACTATGATGGAACATACAGAAATAGTTAAGCTACTAGCTGAAAAAACAAGCTATATAAAATAATTACTATAACTTGGACCAGCGGGTGCATTCTTACAGAAAATTACGGTCATGCGATTAATTTTTTATGTGATTCGTATAGATACTTACAATTAAAGTATCAGTTTAACTGTCAATCATTTATCTAAATTGAGTTGTTTGGAAGAACTTAAAAATCTAATCCTGTTTGTAATTTTACATATCTAATGATTTTGTTATTAACTTTGTTATATCTCAAAAATTCTTACTAAATCTTACATCCTTGCTGTAACAACCTACACGAATCATCCATTTTTTAGCTAGAAAAACCACTCTTCTACCTAGCAACCTGAGTTAGTACATATGCTTATATGCTTGCACATAAGGTATTTACAAACTATTATTGTTTCATCATTGGCTTTTAAATTTAGTTAGCCATGAAGAAGAATCAGAGTTGTGGCCAGCAATTAATGGTCGGTATTATTTTCCTGGTGAGTTTGGTTTTACAAAGCTGCTCTGACCTCGAGATCCCCCTTATACCTATAGAAAAAGGCCGAACAGATCGTGCTCAAGTTTCCTGTCAGGAATTATCGGATACAAAATTTATTGAAAAGGAAGAACAGGTAGTTACTTGCTATAGCCCAACTGAACAAGTACATCCAGAACTGCAAGAGACTTTACCTGTAGACTTTAGTAAAACGCCTACTTTGCCTGTATGTACAGAACTGCCTGTACCTACATATGCAGAGCTGGATATCGATACTACTCAAGTAAGTATCTCAAACGATGAAGCACAACAAAAGAATTTAGTCTATATTAATTTACCGAAGAAGCATAACAAACGAACTAGGAATAAGCGATCAGGGTACGTACATGTAGGTACCAGGGGTAACGGTGTATTAGCTCTACCTGGCTATAAAGTGCTTAGTTGTTTACATCACGGAACTTCTTCTAATATCTATCGGGCAATTCACCTGGCAGATGAGTGCCCAGTCGTATTTAAAGTCAGCTCCCAAAAAGCATTGTCTGAAGAAAAGAAGCAATCCTTTCGACAAGAGTTTGAATTGGCTCAAAAGATCCATTCCCCCTATGTGATTCGTTATCTAGAGCTGAAGCAAGATCCTGCCTATGGGATAGCACTAATAATGGAAGATGATCATGCCGTGGAGTTAACTTCTTTCATCCCGCCTTCAGGTTTTTCCAACCATGAATTTCTAGAAATCGCTGTTCAAATTGTTCAAGGTTTACAGGCCATTCATGAGGCAAACATCATACACTGTGATCTTAAGCTTAGCAATATATTGATTCAGCCAACAACTAAAGCTGTCAAAATAATTGACTTTAACTGTAGCACTACCTTACGAGCGCAAAGGAAACCGGCTATTCCCATGCTGGTAGGTACTTTAGCGTATATCTCTCCCGAACAAACAGGTCGAGTCAACCGTAGCGTTGACTACCGTACGGATTTTTATGCATTAGGCGTCATCTTTTACCAGTTGCTCTGTGATCGCCTACCCTTTACAGCTACAGATCCGCTAGGACTCATTCATCAACACCTAGCTAAACAGCCCTTACCACCTCACCAGCATAAAACCACGATCGCCAAACCCTTATCCCAACTGGTGATGAAACTGCTCGAGAAAGAAGCAAATAACCGGTATCAAAGCTGTGAAGGACTGTTGCATGATTTAACTGTCTGCCTGTCAGCTTTAAATAAAACCGGCACCATCCCGGAGTTTAAACTAGGGCAACAAGATTTTTCCAGAAAACTTACGCTCTCCCAACACTTATACGGCCGTGAAAACGAAATACAAATCTTAGAGAAAGCCTTTGAGCGTGTCAGTGAAGGCAAAAGTGAAGCTTTGATGGTTGCTGGTCAACCTGGGGTGGGTAAGACGAAGCTGATTCATGAAATTCAAAAGCCTATCGCCTTAAAGCAAAGTTATTTCTTAACAGGTAAATTTGACCAGTTAAATAAAAATGTGGCATATAGTGCTGTAACTCAAGCTTTTAACAACCTCATTCAACAGTTGTTGGCTGAGAACAATTCCAGTATCAATCAATGGAAGAAACGGCTGCTGACAGCATTAGGGGTGCATGCGTCATTGCTGATCAAAGTTGTGCCTGCTTTAACTTTACTGATTGGTGAACAACCTGAGATGCCTATTACCGATATTAACCAGGCCAAAAATGTATTTAACTGGGTTTTTCAGGAGTTTGTTAAGGTTTGCGCTACTGCATCCCATCCCTTGGTGGTTTTCTTAGACGACTTACAATGGGCCGATCAAGCTAGCCTAGAGTTGATGACCTATTTGCTACAACAGCCTAACATCAATTATCTACTGTGGATAGGCGCTTATCGGGATACAGAAGTCACTAGCTCGCATCCAGCCCTACAAGCTGTTGCTACCTTACAAGAAGCTGGGGTGTGTATCCAAACACTCACGCTTGCACCATTACAGCGTGAAAGTTTGTGTCGGTGGATTGCTGATAGTCTACGCAAATCTTTAACTGATATTCAGCCATTAGGTGAACTGATCTTCCAGAAAACAGAGGGAAATCCCTTTTTTGTGAAGATATTTTTACAATCGCTGTATGAGGAGCAGTTGTTAATTTTTTCTCCACAAGCCCATTGGCAATGGGATTTTGCTAAAATTCGTCAACATCCGGCCACCGATAACGTGATTACCCTGATGACGTACCAAATTAAACAGCTTCCAGCCGCAACCCAAAAGGCATTAAGCATCGCCAGCTGCTTAGGTCATCGGCTGGCATTAAGCACCTTACAAACGGCAATGGATTGTTCATACGAGGAGACAAACCAAGACTTACAACCGGCCCTGAATAGCGGTATCCTGATTCAAACTGATAGTGAACTATACTTTGCCCATGACCGGGTGCAAGAGGCAGTCTATGCTTTGTTAGCGGAAACAGACAAAGCCTCAACACATTTAACGATTGGAAAACGGTTGCTAGCGCATCTTTCGACTGAAGAAACACTACTGTTTGACATTGTCGCACAATTCAACCGCTGCTACCTACTCATTACAGAAGCGCAAGAGCGCTTGCAGATAGCCTGCTTATATTTAAAGGCAGCTCAAAAGGCTAAACAAGCCACCGCCTATGCAGCGGGATTAGATCATCTTTATGGCTGCCGAAACTGGATTGACATAGAAGCACTCTGGCAAACTAATTATCCATTGGCCTTTACCTTGCATAAGGAACTAGCCGAAATGGAATATTTAAATGGCCAGATGGACACCTCACAAGCCATTATTGCCGACATGCAGCCTCGCTTACAATCTAACCTGGATCAAGTTGATATGTATCATTTACTCATCATCCAAAAGACACTCCAGGGTCACTATCAAGAAGCCATTAATCTCGGCCATCAGGCGTTACAATTGTTGGATAGTGGGTTGACACTCGATAATCCCAGTGAGTTTACACAAAAAATAGTTGCCGATTTGAAACAAAAGCTACCTCAACCTATATCTTCTTTACTGAATGCGCCACTAGTTGTTGAGCTTGAGAAGCAGGCTATCTTTAAAATCCTAGGGACTATCCAATCTACATGTTACCAAGTTGAACTAGAACTATTCTCAGCTGCTACATTTATGTTAATCAATCTGGCGCTAACTTATGGACATGTCCCCGAATCTTGCCTTAGCTATGCAACATATGGGCTATTGCTTTGTGCTAGGTTTGAAGAATATACCCTAGGTTATCAATTTGGCCAATTAGCCCTGCACCTGGCAGAAAAACTACAGTCTCCTACACAACGCGGTAAAAGCTCAATGGTTATGTTGGGCTATATTTATCCCTGGTCCAAAACCATTCAACAGTTACCTACTTTATTTAGGACTGCTTATGAAATAAGTCTAGCATGTGGTGACCTCGAATTTGCCGGCTATTCTGCAATTCATATAGTCACAATGCTATTTTACCAGGGTGCTCCCTTAGCTAAAGTACAGCAAGCTGTGTTATCATTGCTCCAATTTGCACAAAACACAAAGAATCAAATTGCTATCAATTCCATTCAATCTGTACAAAGGCTGTCAGCTAACTTAAGAGGTGATACATTGAATGAATGGGATTTTGATACCAATGCTATTAATGAAGTTCAATTTGAAGAAGGTTGCCGACGAGCAAACAGTTCTCAAGCATTATGCTTTTATCATATTTTCAAAGCCCAAGCCTTTTATCTCTATGGCTACTTTAAACAAGCCTTTGATCAGTTGAACTTGGCAAAGTCACATTTAATTTTCATTCTTGGTCAATATGCCACAGCGCTATTTAACTGGTATGATTCTTTAATCCGTTTAGCACTTTATCCAACGGCTTCTCATGAGGACCAACCCTCATATCTGGATGAGGTTATGCGAAATCAGCAACAGATGCAGAAGTGGCAATCCAGTTGTCCAGACAATTTTTCCCATAAATACCTTCTAGTTGAAGCTGAATTAGCTCGGATTCAAGGAAATTACTTCCAAGCTGAAACATATTACGACCAGTCTATCGAATTAGCCAGTCAACATGGGTTTATCCAAGAACAAGCGTTAGCAGTCGAATTGGCCGCTAAATATTGGCTAGCCAGAGGTAAATCTCTATGTGCCCAAGGTTATCTCAATACTGCTTTTAATAGCTATAAACAATGGGGAGCCAAACGTAAATTAATGCAGTTTAAAACGCAGTATGCGGATCTATTAACGGCCTTAGCCCCACCTGACTTAAGTCAGTTAGTGATCAGCCCTGAAACAACTTTGAGTAGCAATACGTTAAAACTGTTAGATCTCTCTAGTATCTTAAAGGCCTCCCAAGCGATTTCCAGTGAAATCGAGCTACCTAGGCTATTACATAAAATGATGGAGATCGTCATAGAAAACGCTGGGGCTGAGCAAGGAACTTTATTATTTGTTGAAGCGGACAATACAATTAGGGTACAAGCCGAATATACCAAAGATGGCACCATCACCACCCTCCAAAATATACTCCTGAATGATTGGTCCAACGGTGCACAGATGGTAATTGAGTATGTTAAAAGACTACATCAATCAGTCGTGGTAAACAATGCCGTCACACATAGTGAGTTCAAGACGGATCCGTATATTAGCCGAACCCAAGCGAAATCTATTTTATGTGTCCCGCTTCTCAAGCACACAGAACTTAGAGCCATCTTGTATGTAGAGAACAATCTGATGTCGCATGCTTTCACGCCAGAACGGGTACAAACGGTGCTGATTTTAACAGCACAAATGGCAATTTCTTTAGAGAATGCACGTCATGTTACTAAGCAACTTGAACTAACTCGGCAGTTAGCTGAGGAGTCCGTCCGTAGGAAAATAGCTAAGGAGACATTGCGTGTGGTAACCAGGGATGAGTGCGTTGTTCAGTGAGGGTTACTTCGCTATGGGGTATTAAGATAGAAAGTAGCATCACCCATTAAATTAGTAACCTCTACCCCTGCGACAAAAAATAAATCCTCCTTCTACTCTAGATAGGGTGATATCAGGATAAACGCTTATTTTGGCTTTATCATTAACCTTTAAAACGTAATAAGCAGGTTTATCTAACTCACCAGTCAGAAGCCATTGAATATCTTTAGTAGCAACTGCATGCTCTTTAGGTTGTCGAAAATAAAAAAGAGGGGCATAGCTTTTAAAACCTATGGTGATGACGTAAACAGGCTTTCCTTCTAAACTCTTGTAAAATTCAATCACTGGCTTTTGTATGTGGGCTTCAATTTTAGGGACAATTAACTTTACTCCCAACATTAAACAAACTGTTGTAGCTATACTAGACCAGGTTACAAACTGGATGATAGCTCGTCTTTGAAAAAAATAATAAGCAACAATACTCAATAAAAAATAACTTAGACCCGGTAAACAATCTAGGTAAGTCCAAGGTACAGGTAAGGCTATATTAGCTAAGGTAAATTCATCCGAAATAAAACTGTATAACCTTTCTTTATTTAAGGCTAAAATCGATAGGACTATAAGAAAAACAGCAATGAATATACCAACAGCAACTAATCCTAGATGTATGGCACGTGAAGGGATGGCTAGCTTCTGGTCTATACGATACAAATAATGGGCTGCTAAAAAGCTAACCGAAAAATAAGCCAGGGAGGAATAATTCACAATTTTAGTAGTAGCCAGACTGAAAACAATCATTACTACCCAAAAGAGCAACTGCATCATGGGAAACAGTTGAAGAGGTTCTTCAAATTTAGACCTACCAAAAGTACCGAGTGCTAAGATAGAAGCCGGAAAGCATCCGAAGAAGATTACTACAAAATGATAATAAAAAGGCTGAGCATGTCCTTCTACAGGTTGATTAAATAGTTCGAGATGATATTGTATAAAAGCCCTTATAAATGCTCCACCATCTTTGTAAGTCTGATAGCCAAACCAGCAGCATGGAATCAACACACTCATCAAACCAAAAAGGACAAGTATTTGCCAATGTATAATCGGCTTACAACCAACCCTCAACCAATAGATCAGCAATGCGAGGGCAGGAAGCAATATACCTACTGGCCCTTTAGTAAGGACTGCTAATCCCAATGAGCTACCGCCTAATAATGCCCACCATCTAGCATGTACAGAGGTGCTATGAATCAATCGAGTTAAACAATAAAACCCTAAAAAAATAAAATAATTAAATACGGGGTCAATAAGTCCTGTTTTAAAATAAAAATGAGCTAACAAAGCACTAACATGCATCAGTGCCCATAATAGTCCAAATCGGCTATTTTTATAATTTTTACCAACTAGATAGATCGTTAATAATGTGATCATACCAAAGAGAGCATTCGGGAAACGGGCGGCAAATTCAGTCACACCCCATATCTTCATGCTTAACGCTTGCAACCAGAAAAAGAGAGGGGGTTTTTCATAAAAGGGCTCAAAATTGATTTGCACATCGCTGTAGTTGCCTGTAACCAACATCTCACGAGCTGCCTCTGCAAAATTAATTTCATCCCAATCAAATAGATGTACACTTCCTAGGAATGGAAAGAAGGCTATGCTCCCCATGATAATTAGCAAAGCACAATGCCAAACCTTATTAAGTATTTTTAAAAGATTTTTTTTCAAAGCCTTATAGGAAGTCTTGTAGCTATTCCTGTACTCATGTTGCCACTAATATCAATAATATGAAAAATTATTATTTCACTCATCTTCTTCAAGGTCTTTGGATAACTCCTCCTCTATTTGTTCGATCCGTATTCTATTGCTTTGTGGATATAAAATTCTCTTTCCTTTTTATCTGGCACTTCATACATTAAGATAATATTATGTCCCCAAGGTAATTGGTCAACAGCTTGTTGACCAATTTTATCCAGACTATATTCTTCCGCAAAACGCCGCATGTATTTTATATTCAAAATTAACAGTTAACCAAGCGCCCTTAATGTTATTTTTTAAAGTTTCATAGGAAGTCTCGTAGCTAACCAATTAGGCATACGCCAATCTATCAAAAAAGCATATACAAGAAAAGTAGCCCAACCACCAATAAGGGCTCCTACATAAACATCTGTATAAAAATGTTGACACAGATAGACCCTGGAATAGCTTACGAGCGTAGCCATCACCAATAAAAATAGACTATACCAATTAGATTTACAGGTAGGAATTAAATTCAACAAGCAAGCTGCTGTAAAAATAGTGCCTGCATGTCCAGAAGGAAAACTTAAATGTGTTAGCACCTCTACATTATCTACCAAATGTAGGTGCACGGCTTCTTCAGCCAATTCAATAAATTTAATAGGTCTTATATGGTGAGAAAAAATGAGTCTTTTTAGAACTTGTATAATTACTGACATCACCCCAAAACTAGTAACACCTATAAGTATCTTTCTATAAGGCACCTTGAATAGAAACAAAAACATAATCAGCAACCCATAGGTAATACCGCTTCCAAGATGCGTTATATAGAAAAAAAATTTATCTAAAAAGGGATGGTGGTGCTTGTTGATAAAAAGAAAAATGGTTAGCTTATCCCAAGCTAATAACGGATAAAGCCCTATTAACAGCAATAAGTTGTAAGCAATAAAAAAAGTCTTATTAGCTTTTATAACTTGAGTTAATTGATGAAGCATTATCGATAAAGTTTTGAATGGTAAATATTAAGCCTAGCTAGTAAATGTTTGCAAGACACACTTATTACTCCCAACCCATATTGGATACTTTTACCAAAACTAATAGAAGATGCATCTTTAAAATATTTGGTAGGGCAGGTAATTTCTGCAATCTTTAATTTTTTATAAATAATCTGGGATAACATTTCATTATCAAACAAAAATCCATCTGAATTATCTTGAAATTTAATCGTCTCTAGCGCTTTTCTAGAAAAGGCCCTGTAGCCTGTATGATATTCAGAGAGATTTTCATTAAGCAGCAAATTTTGAAAAGACGTTAAGAGCCGATTAGCAACATATTTATATAACGGCATTCCACCTTGCAAAGCGCCCTTACCCAGTATTCTAGATCCAAGAACTACATCATAAAGACCTTGATCGATCAAGCTGATCATAGCAGGAATCAACTTAGGAGTATATTGGTAGTCTGTATGAAGCATGATGACAATATCGGCATTCAATTCAAGTGCTTTTTTATAGCACGACTTTTGATTGGCACCATAACCTTTATTGCAGGGATGTTGTATGATATGCTGGATACCTAGTTTTTTGGCAAGCAATACGGTATCGTCCTTACTGCCATCATCTACCAAAACAAGGGTATCTATCCAGGAAAGTGGTAAATCTTGATAAGTAAGTTCTAAAGTTTTGGAAGCATTATAAGCAGGTAAGACAACAATTACTTTTTTATTGGATGTGGGCACTGTTGAAAGCGGATAGAAAAAAATATGATGTAGCGGTAAGAGAGAAGGTGTTATTTTACTCTTAAAGGAGGTGTTCCAGCCGCACCTTCCGGTACGGCTACCTTGTTACGACTTAGCCCCAGTCGCTGATCTAACCCTAAACAGCTCCTTTGACGGTCACTGTCTTCAGGTCCTACCAACTCCCATGGCTTGACGGGCGGTGTGTACAAGGTCCGAGAACGTATTCACCGCGTCGTTGCTGATACGCGATTACTAGCGATTCCAGCTTCATGAGGTCGAGTTGCAGACCTCAATCCGAACTGAGACGTGCTTTGTGGATTGGCCGCTTGTTACCAAGTAGCATCCTTCTGTACACGCCATTGTAGCACGTGTGTAGCCCTGGGCGTAAGAGCCATGATGACCTGACCTCATCCCCTCCTTCCTCCTGCTTACGCAGGCAGTCTACCTAGAGTCCCCATCATTACATGCTGGCAACTAAGTAAAAGGGTTGCGCTCGTTATGGGACTTAACCCAACACCTCACGGCACGAGCTGACGACGGCCATGCAGCACCTTGCATTCTGTCCCGAAGGAACCCCTGATTTCTCAAGGTTGCAGAAGCATTCTAGCCCAGGTAAGGTTCCTCGCGTACTATCGAATTAAACCACATGCTCCACCGCTTGTGCGGACCCCCGTCAATTCCTTTGAGTTTCACTCTTGCGGGCGTACTCCCCAGGTGGATCACTTAATGCTTTCGCTCAGACACACATGACAAGCATGTACATCGAGTGATCATCGTTTACAGCGTGGACTACCAGGGTCTCTAATCCTGTTTGCTCCCCACGCTTTCGTGCCTCAGCGTCAGTGCAAGGCCAGTAAGCTGCCTTCGCTGTCGGTATTCCTTATGGTATCTAAGCATTTCACTGCTACACCATAAATTCTGCCTACCTCTCCTTGACTCGAGCTTTTCAGTTTCAATGGCAGTTCTAGTGTTGAGCACTAGGATTTCACCACTGACTTAAAAAGCCGCCTACGCACCCTTTAAACCCAGTAAATCCGGATAACGCTTGCACCCTCCGTATTACCGCGGCTGCTGGCACGGAGTTAGCCGGTGCTTATTCTTATGGTACCTTCAATAACCCTCGCAAGGGTTTTTTATTTCCATATAAAAGCAGTTTACAACCCAGAGGGCCTTCATCCTGCACGCGGCATGGCTGGTTCAGGCTTTCGCCCATTGACCAATATTCCCTACTGCTGCCTCCCGTAGGAGTCTGGCCCGTATCTCAGTGCCAGTGTGGGGGATCTTCCTCTCAGAACCCCTACCCATCGTTGCCTTGGTGAGCCGTTACTTCACCAACTAGCTAATGGGCCGCATGCTCATCTTGTACCGCCGGAGCTTTCATCTCGCTAGCATGTGCTAATGAGATAATATGGAGTATTAATTCTCGTTTCCGAGAGCTATTCTCCTGTACAAGGCAGATTGCATACGTGTTACGCACCCGTGCGCCGGTCGCCAGCAACACCGAAGTGTCCTGTTGCCCCTCGACTTGCATGTATGAGGCCTGCCGCTAGCGTTCATCCTGAGCCAGGATCAAACTCTCCATGTTATTATATAACGTCGTCCCTATACAGGGACATAGCTTTAAGTAATTACACCTTTCTCTTTTCTTGAATGAACTTACCTACTACATCAATATGTTAAAGAACTTTCGTATTATTAAAATTCAGGACTCTAAAAACCACTGATATTTTTCAACACTGATGCAAATATAGAACTTTGTTTTTAAATCACCAAATATCTTTCAAAGAATATATTGTGCACGTCTATAAATTTCACCTTCACTAATCCCCTTTTACTCTAAAATATACTTAACCCGTTTAGGAAGCGTGTCAGGGCTGAGCCCTGATATTACCTTTTAATTATTTATATATTACTTTTTAGCAGATTTTTCTGATTCTGTTGAGCCAGCACGAAGCGCTCTGGTTGTTTCTACCATCGCCACCGGGGTACCAGGCAAAGCCAAAATTGTATAATTTTCAGTCTTAAGATGACTTACACGAGTCATCTGACCTACATCTAACGTAGAAATATCTACCTGAATTTGGTCTGGCATATCTTTAGGGTATGCTACTACAGGCAGCTTTTTCATTTTATGTGCTAAATTCCCTCCCTTGACTACACCAGGCGCATCTCCTACTAATACAGTAGGTATATGCATTTTTATTTTTTTATCTTCAAAAACTTGTAAGAAATCTATATGCAGGATAACCTCACTAACCGGATGAAATTGTATGTCTTGTAAAATACAGTTATATATCGTTCCTTCTAGGTTAAGGGATATAAAATGAGCTTGTGGCGTATATACTATATTCTTAAGAAGGGCCATAGGTGTATAAAAATGAACTTGTTTATTGCCACCATAAAGGACACCAGGCACTTGTGCTTCGTTGCGTAAATTTTTAGAGGCTTGTTTTCCGAGATTTGCTCTTTGATACCCTATAATCTCTATTGTTTTCATATTTGTTCGTTTATATATGGTTGGTTGGTTTAATAATATCGAAATAATTGCAAATATAGTGTTTTTAGATAAATAACACAAAAGGTTATTTCTATAAATGTGTATAGAGTAAAATTTAGAAACTAAGGCAACTTATTTTTGCTCTCAGTAAAATTGGATGATTAGTCCTTACACTTGGAATAATTACAACTTACATTGATCACCTAGTTTATTAACTTTCATACTGTTGCTTTTCTTTTGATTCTTCGCTGCAGGCTCTTGCTATCTACATCTTTTATTTGTCTATTTGTCGCTAATTTTTCTTCTATTGATTCTTTTTCTGCTTTTTTATTGAGTGCTGTGTTGAGGGCTGACTCCATATCTGTTGCTGGATATACCAATAAGCCAGCAGAGGTTTTACGGAATAGTGCAGGAAACTTTTCTTCTTTCCTAACTTCTAATTCTTCCTCTTGTTGATAGAAGCTGGCTGCTAGGCCATCTTGGGTTAAGGATTGACTAGGTGGTAAGACATTATAGGAAGTTGGGCTGAGTGTGGATGGGGTAACAGAAGTTGTGTCTTTTTCTGTAGAGGCCGCTAGGTTTGTAAAATGATTACAACTTTGTAACAATAAACTGGATAATACAATACAAGCTATCAGCCTGTAATTCAACTGATAATTTCTTTTCATAGGTGGTATGATTTTAAAATGTTGTCTTTAATACTAGCTAATAGTTAAAATAGGTGCAAGTTTTTTTGCTCAAAAATAATCGCCAACCCTTTTAAGATGCTTTGTGTTTTGTTTAACAGGGAACGCGTACAAGCTATAAAGTTCTAAGGCTTAAAAAGAGAATGTAATATTCGGATGTTGCTCTTCCAATAAGTGTTGCATTTCAGCGTCTATTTGATTAAACCTTAAGTCAAGCGTATGGACCTGAGTACTTGATAATGCATTGGCCAGCTCTTGCACACCTGGATCACCTATTTGATTATTATATAAAACAAGCGTATGGATCTGTGTGCTGGGTAATACTTTAGCCAGTTCTTGCACACCTGAATCGCTTATTTCATTACTCCCTAAATTAAGCGTATGGATCTGTGTACTGGGTAATACCTTGGCCAGCTCTTGAACGCCTGATGCGCCTATGTCATTAACTCCTAAATTAAGCGTATGGACCTGCGTGCCTGGCAAAGCTTTAGCCAGCGCTTGCACGCCTGATGCGCCTATGTCATTCTGGCTTAAATAAAGCGTATGGATCTGCGTGTTAGGTAATGCCTTAGCCAGCTCTTGCACGCCTGCATCGCCTATTTGATTATCATATAAATAAAGCGTATGGACCTGTGTGTTAGGTAATGCCTTAGCCAGCTCTTGCACGCCTGCATCGCCTATTTGATTACACATTAAACGAAGCGTATGGACCTGTGTGCTGGGTAATACCTTGGCCAGCTCTTGCATGCCTGAAGCGCCTATTTGATTCTGGCTTAAATTAAGCGCATGGATCTGTGTGTTGGGTAATACCTTAGCCAGCTCTTGTACGCCTGATGAGCCTATTTGATTTTGGCTTAAATCAAGCGTATGGACCTGTGTGCTGGGTAATACCTTGGCCAGCTCTTGCATGCCTGAAGCGCCTATTTTATTCCAACTTAAATCAAGCGTATGGATCTGTGTGCTGGGTAATGCCTTAGCCAGCTCTTGTACGCCCGACGCGCCTATGTCATTACCTCCTAAATTAAGCGTATGGACCTGTGTGCTGGGTAATACCTTGGCCAACTCTTGAACGCCTGATGCGCCTATGTCATTAACTCCTAAATTAAGCGTATGGACCTGCGTGTCTGGCAAAGCTTTAGCCAGCGCTTGCACGCCTGATGCGCCTATTTGATTATCATATAAATAAAGCATATGGACCTGTGTGCTGGCTAATACCTTAGCCAGCACTTGCACGCCTGATGCGCCTATTTGATTGCTTTCTAAAATAAGCGTATGGACCCGCGTGCTGGGTAATACTTTAGTCAGCGCTTGTACGCCTGAATCGCCTATGAAATTCCATCCTAAATCAAGCGTATGGATCTGGGTGCTCGGTATATAGGACCAAAAGTATCGGGGTAAGCTCTTTACTTCTCTCATCAAGTAATAAAAAGGAAAACTAGGAATAGTCTCAGGAGAACAAGATAATTTCCCAAAGTTTATACACTTATTGATGCCATGGATCGGTATTGCCATCTTAGCGGTGGGCTTATGGGCTACACCTATCAGACCAACTTGGGAATAGCCCGTCATTAACTCATAGAAGAAATAGTTAAGCTGTATGCAGGCTAATATATAGGGATAGTCTACTTCAAAAAAGATCATTGGTAATAATTCTATAGGTAGATCTTCAAAATATCCTAAAGCTGTAGCCTCTCTTTTGGGTAGTACCTCCTCTCTTTCCACAACCCTGGCCGTTTCTGGGTTATCATGCCTGGATTCTTCTATGCTAACTGTAACCTGAGTAGAAAAGCTATCACAACTTTGTAAAAATAAACTGGATAATACAATACAAGCTATCAGCCCGTAATTCAACTCATAATTTCTTTGCATAGGTGGTATGATTTTTTTTATTGTTGTCCTTATACTAGCTAATAGCTAAAATAGGTGCAAGTTTTTTGCTCAAAAATAATTAACAACCCTTTCAAGTTGCTTGGTGTTTTGTTTACAAGGGAACGCGTACAAGCTATGAAGTTCTAAAGCTTAAAAAGAGAATGTAATATTCGGATGTTGCTCTTTCAATAAGTGTTGCATTTCATAGCCTATTTGATTACTAAATAAATCAAGCGTATGGACCTGGGTGCTGGGTAATACCTTAGCCAGCTCTTGCACGCCTGATGCGCCTATTCGATTAATCTCTAAAGTAAGTGTATGGATCTGCGTGCTGGGTAATACTTTAGCCAGCGCTTGCACGCCTGAATCGCCTATTTGATTAAACCCTAAATTAAGCGTATAGATCTGCGTACTAGGTAATACCTTGGCCAGCTCTTGTACACCTGAATCGTCTATGTTATTACCTCCTAAATCAAGGGTATGGACCTGTGTGTTGGGTAATATCTTAGCCAGCTCTTGCACGCCTGATGCGCCTATTTGATTCTCACTTAAATAAAGCGTATGAGCCTGCGTGTTGGGTAATACCTTAGCCAGTGCTTGCACGCCTGATGCGTGTATGTAATTACCTGCTAAATTAAGCGTATGAACCTGTGTGCTGGGTAATATCTTAGCCAGCGCTTGCACGCCTGATGCGCCTATTTGATTATACCTTAAATTAAGCGTATGGACCTGGGTACTGGGTAATACCTTAGCCAGTGCTTGCACGCCTGAATCACCTATGTTATTAGCTTCTAAATCAAGTGTATGGACCTGGGTGCTGGGTAATACCTTAGCCAGTGCTTGCACGCCTGATGCGCGTATGTAATTACCTACTAAATTAAGCGTATGAACCTGTGTGCTGGGTAATACTTTAGCCAGCGCTTGCACACCTGAAGCGCCTATTTGATTATGCCTTAAATTAAGCGTATGGACCTGGGTACTGGGTATATAGGACCAAAAGGGTCGGGGTAAGCTCTTTACTTCTCTCATCAAGCAATAAAAAGGAAAGCTAGGAATCGTCTCAGGTGTACAAGATAATTCCCCAAAGTCTATACACTTATTGAGGTCACAGCTCGGTATTTGCATCTTAGCAGTGGGCTTATGGGCTACACCTATCAAACCAACTTGTGAATAGCCCGTAATTAACTCATAGAAGAAATGGTTAAGCTGTCTGCAGGCTAATATATAGGGATAGTCTACCTCAGAAAAAATCATGGGTACTAATTCTATAGGTAGTTCTTCAAAATACCCTAAAGCTGTAGCCTCTCTTTCGGGTAGTTTCTCTTCTCTTTCCACAACCCTGGCCGTTTCTGGGTTACCATGCCTGGATTCTTCTATGCTAACTGTAACCTGAGTAGAAAAGCTATCACAACTTGGTAAAAATAAACTGGATAATACAATACAAGCTATCAGCCCGTAATTCAACTCATAATTTCTTTGCATAGGTGGTATGATTTTTAAATCTTGTCCTTATACTAGCTAATAGCTACAATAGGTGCAAGTTTTGTTGCTCAAAAATAATCACCAACCCTTTCAAGATGCTTTGTATTTTGTTTAAAAGGTAATGCGTACAAGCTATAAAGTTCTAAAGCTTAAAAATAAAATGTACTATTCGGATGTTGCTCTTCCAATAACCGTTGCATTTCATCGCCTATTTGATTAGGCTCTGTCCCTAAAGGTTAAAATTGAAAAATTGTGCTATAAATGAGCAATAGTATTAGCTTCTATGCGTATATGGTTCGAAGTTTAGGGACAAAACCTAGGAGACTCCGTTGCTTGACCTGACGGCACACAAGCCGCTTGCGTCAGGTTGGTGGAAAAGATACTACGCTTCTAGATAGACAACACATAATGATGAACTATGCCCAGTTTTTCTAGAATATCCACTCAATATGTGGATATTTCTTTTTTAGGAACCCTTCGGTTCCAGATTCTATCCTGTTATACCCTAAATAAAGCTTCCGAATATTGGTTTCTTGTAAACATTCAGCTAACTGGGCTACACCTTCAGATCCTATAGCATTATTCCATAAATCAAGCACTTGAATGTTAGTGCCTGATAAGTAACTGAATAACTGGATTGCTCCTTCAGACCCTATATTGTTTCCGCTTAAATCAAGCACCTGAATGTTGGTACCCAGTAAGTGTTTAGCCAACTGAGCCGTACCTTCATCTCTTATCTCATTACGTCCTAATGCAAGTACCTGAATATCAGTACCTAGTAAGTGTCTAGCCAGTTGGGTTATTCCTTCCTTTCTTATATTATTCCTCTGTAAAATAAGCACGCGAATGTGGGTACCTAATAAATAGCTCGCTAACTGAGTTAAACTCTCATCCCCGATCTTATTATTCCCCAAATCAAGTACTTGAATATTGGTATCTTCTAAGTAGCGCCAAAATTGTTGCGATAAATTCTTTACTTCCTTCATTACTCGGTAAAAAAAGAAACTAGGAACTGTCTCAGGCATTAAGATCTTAAATTTATCTTTTTTAAAATCTATAGCTGTATCATTTCCCCACCTAGGTGAATAGAACATGGATTTAGGCTTATTTGCTACTCCTACTAACCCAACTTGAGCATAACTTGTAATCATCTCATAAAAGAAATGATTAACCGCTACACAGTCTAGGATATAAGGATAGGTTATCTCACAAAAAATCTGTTGTAATAACTCTATAGGAAGAATGCTAAAATTTCCCAAATCCGTAGCTTCTTCGCCAGTAGACTCCTCGCTTGTTAGCAAACGTTGACGCTTAGCCATGCTACTGCTTTTAGTTTGTTCTTCTATTTCCTGTGGCCCCTGAGCTTCTCTCCCCTTTTCTTTTTCTTCTTTCTTCCTTTCTACTACCCCTAATTGTCCTTGTTTACCACTATACATACGATCTGGATACTCGTTAGTAGGCACTGTAACTTTTATTTCTTTCTTTTGTTCCTCCTGTTCTAGCCCCATTACCTCTGGTGAATTTATTCCTACCTCCGCTACTACTTGTTCTGCTTGTTGATAAAATGTAACTATATGGTCTCCTGATACTGCAAAAGATTGATTTATGATAGATTCAATAGCAATATGCTTACTTGGCTGTTGATGAACTCTTATAGGAGGATGCTTTTCTAGAGGTACATTATATACATTGTTACAACTTGGTAGCAATAAGCTTATAATTAAAGTATAAACCAATAGTTGCTGGGTAAAGTTATAGTTCTTCTGCATCATTGTTTATGTTTAAATACATATTAACAACGTAATTAAAATAGTTTAGTACTAGCATACATGCAACTAATAAGCAGATTATTCAACAAGAGACATACCAACACATGGAAGCAAGAGATAACTAAGTCCTTTAGAATAACCAATTAACGTGAGAATGTTTCTCCTCTATAGCTTTTGAGCGCATTTTCCTATCTAGTTTAAGTTTAAAGTTTAAATCAAGCATATGTATATCCATATCTTGTGAATACTAAGCTTACTAGCTTGCTCCTATAACTCTTAAGTTTAACTAAGCTTAAACCTCATTTGAAATACAAAGGCAAGTTTTTAAAGAAATTTCTTTCCTTAATAAACTCGCCTCCTCATATTAAAACTAACAAATTCTACTCTACTTCCTCGTACTCCGCTTCGGTAGCTTCTTTTGTAGAATCTGTTGCTGCTTCAGAAGCTTGCTGATTTGTTTGGCTTGATTGCTGAGCCTGCTGCATCGCTACTAATAATGCCTGGGATTCTTGACTTACTTTCGCCATAGCCGCGTCAATAGCAGATAAATCTTTGGCTGCATGTGCTTTTTTTAGTTCTTCTACCGCTTCTTGCAAAGGTTTTTTATTGCTATCTGGCAATTTGTCTCCTATCTCTTGAAGCTGTTTCTCAGCATGAAATATAGCTACATCAGCCGCATTAAGTTTATCTACCTTTTCTCTTTCCTGTTTGTCAGCTTCTGCATTGGCTTCGGCTTCTTGTTTCATTTTTTTAATTTCTTCCTCTGTTAACCCAGAAGAGGCCTCGATACGAATCTTTTGCTCTTTGCCGGTTCCTTGGTCTTTGGCAGAAACATGCAAGATACCATTCGCATCAATATCAAAAGTAACTTCTATTTTGGGTACTCCTCTTGGAGCAGATGGAATGCCATCTAAATGGAATTTACCAATGGTCCTATTATCTTTAGCCATAGAACGTTCTCCTTGCAGTACATGAATTTCTACAGAAGATTGGTTGTCTGCGGCTGTAGAGAAGGTCTCTGATTTTTTAGTTGGTATGGTGGTATTGGCTTCAATAAGTTTGGTATACACACCTCCCAGTGTTTCTATTCCAAAAGAAAGAGGTATTACGTCTAGCAACAACACATCTTTTACTTCTCCTGTAAGTACGCCTCCTTGTATGGCAGCTCCTACAGCTACTACTTCATCTGGATTCACTCCCTTAGAAGGTTTTTTCTTGAAAAATTTTTCAACTTCTTCCTGGATCTTAGGTATCCTAGTAGATCCACCCACCAAGATTACTTCATCAATATCTGATGCAGTTAATCCAGCGTCTTTCATTGCTTGTTCACAAGGTGCCAGTGTTCTTTTTATCAGATCATCCACAAGCTGCTCGAATTGAGCCCTGGATATTTTCTTTACAAGATGTTTGGGTACACCGTCTATGGCTGTTATATAAGGCAGATTTATTTCGGTATCACCTGAGCCAGATAGTTCTATCTTAGCTTTTTCTGCAGCTTCTTTCAGTCTTTGCAATGCAGTTGGATCTTTTCTTAAGTCTACAGATTCTTCTTTCTTAAATTCGTCTGCCAGCCAATCGATCAGCTTTTGATCAAAGTCGTCTCCACCTAAATGCACATCTCCATTCGTAGATTTTACTTCAAAAACGCCATCTCCTAACTCCAAAATAGAGACATCAAACGTACCTCCACCTAAATCGAAGACAGCAATTTTCATATCTTTATTTTTCTTATCTAAGCCATATGCCAAAGCAGCAGCAGTAGGCTCATTGATGATCCTTTTTACTTCTAGACCTGCTATTTTGCCAGCTTCTTTGGTAGCTTGCCTTTCTGCATCATTAAAATAGGCAGGAACAGTGATTACAGCCTCTTTTACAGTTGTCCCTAAATAGTCTTCTGCTGTAGTCTTCATCTTTTGTAAAATCATAGCAGATACTTCTTGGGGAGTATACAGCCTGTCTCCTATCCGGACTCGTACCGTATCGTTGGGTCCTTTTTCTATCTTGTAGGGAACTCGTTTTGCTTCCTCTACAACATCTGGATAGCGTTTCCCCATAAACCTTTTAATAGAAAATATAGTATTTTGAGGATTAATGATTGCTTGGCGTTTCGCAGCATCACCTACCTTTCTTTCTCCTTGGCCTTCATTTAAAAAAGCAACTACAGATGGGGTCGTACGCTTTCCCTCGCTATTGGCTATCACAACTGGCTCATTGCCTTCCATAACAGCTACACAAGAGTTGGTAGTTCCTAAGTCAATTCCGATGATTTTTCCCATGATTAATTAATTTTTTTATTTTGATGATATACGTGGTCCTTTATTTAGAATTTACCACTATTTGAGGAATTTAACAACTGTTGTGCCAACGTTTGCAAAGCTTTGTATCGGATGTCATTATGACATGATAGGTGGTTGATTTGGATAAAGATATTAGAGTTCTCGCATAACCGTCGCCTTAAATCCTCTGGGTGCGTCAGTAATTGGTTCTTCATATTTATTTACTGCAGTAAACTCCGGTTTCTCGCGAATTCCTTCCTGCCCAGCGAACTCAATTCTTGATTATGCAAGAACTCTATTGAAATACAAAGGACCATCAGGACTGAAGGAAACCCCACAACTTAAGTGCCAAGGGCTTTTGCACTAAAATTAAAGAGTGTCAGGACCTTAGTTCTGACACCACGACTAAACTTTAGCTTCGCAACTTATCGCTTAATATCTGCGCTATTAAACGATTACCTACCCCCCTGCTAACCGCTAGAGGGGTGTGCTGCGCATTATCTAGAATAGCTAATTTTGATTTATCAACTGTTGCTATCTTATCTATCAATAGCTTTGCTAACTCCGGCTCATCAACTATTTCTACTGCATAATGTAAAGGCGTTCTGCCAAAATCATCTTGTTTGCATAATTCTGATGTATCTGATTTTTCTATTAACAATTTCATTATCTTTATTCTTCTTCTTTTCAATTCTTCTAATTCTTTTTTTTCCTTTTCTCCTTCTTCTAGGCCCTCTAATCTGTTTAGAAGAGCCATTTTTTCTAGAAGAGCTATTGGCCTTAGTAGTTTATGTAGAAGCGTAGAATTGCCTGTATTTTCTATATTTAATTTTGATATATCAACTGTTGCTATTTTTTCTATTAATAGTTCGGCCAACTCTGGTTGGTCACCTATCTTCTTCACTGCATAATCTAAAGGTGTCTTCCCCCAATTATCTTGCTCAGACAATTCTGATGGTTCCAGTTGTTGTATCAACAACTTAGCTATTTCCATATATTCCCCATCATTCTTACCCAATAAGGCTCCACCAGTACTACTTAGAATTACTAATACTTGGTGTAGAGGAGTATAACCCTCATTATTTTTATTACTTAGTTCTGTTCTATCTAATGCTGCTATCTTTTCTATCAACAGTTTAGCTATTTCAGGTTTAGCCTCGTGGATTGCATAATTCAGTATATTATTGTTATTAGAATATCTTTTCTTCAATTGTGCGTTATCTAATTGATCTATGAATAACTGAGCTTTTTGTATATCTGTTGGTTTTATTTCTGGCTTTGTTATTATTTTAATAAATTCTTCTTCGCTAGTATCTTCTGGCTTATCTCCCGGTTTATCCCCACTTCCTTTGTTACCATTCTTATCCGGAGTTTTAGGCATACCTTTTGTTTTATTTGTTTTAAAAGATGGTTGATTTGCACAATCGCAAGAGCTAATCATACAGAATACACCTATTAGAATGATAGCTATTTGAATTTTATTTTTGTAAGATGGTATGAATTTCATGGTGTAAAGGCACATTAAGATGATACAAAGTTAACAGCAAACTTCGTAAAATCTGCTTAACCACTTCTCAACGTTTAAGGTTAGCAGCCTTACGATTTTGGAAGTAATCTTCTACTACTTTTAGAGGCCATGTATTGAACGTATCATCTTTAGTAAGCCCTCCCTTCCTCCCCATATACACCCCGTATTTCATGTTAGCAATCTCATCTATATGATGCGCATCTGGGTTAATACTCAGTTGAACGCCCTTTTCTAAGGCATAGGGTATCCAATGCCAATCTAAATCTAGCCGCCAGGGATTAGCATTAATTTCAATCATGACCCCATAGGTTGCACAAGCATCTATGACGGCTTTGTGATCTATCGGGTATCCTTCCCGTTTTAACAAAAGGCGCCCTGTTGGATGCCCCAGCATCGTGGTAAACGGATTGCTGATCACCTTGATTAAACGTTCTGTAGCTTTAATCTCATCCATATTTAGCCCCATATGTACCGAGGCGATGATGAAATCAAACTTACTTAAGACCTCATCTGGATAGTCTAAACTACCATCGGGAAGTATATCTGATTCAATTCCTTTAAAGATTTTGAATGGAGCTAGCTGTCGATTAAGTTCATCGATAGCTTCGTGTTGTTGCTGGATCGTATAAAGCTTTAATCCACCTGCATAAGCAGCAGATTGGCTATGATCTGTTATACCTATATAGCTATAACCCAGATTTTTACAATGGGTTGCCATACTTTCAAGACTGTTTTGGCCATCACTATAGGTGGTATGTATATGGAAGATACCTTGTAAATCAGCGAGCTCTATGAGTGAAGGAGCACCAGCTTTTATCCAAGCATGCTCTACTATTCCCTCGCGCAGCTCAGGTGGAACATAAGGAAGGCCAGCTTGAGCATAAGCATCCTCTTCACTGCTTAGATCCGTTAACTGATTAATTATTTGACCCAGTGTTTTATCACTTCCCACAGGCAGGTTGAGATGTTGAACGGATTCTGTCTGAATAATTAATTGTTTGTAAAACTCTTTCTGATCACAGAATAAGATGTGAAGTGGAAGCTGATTGTCTACAAAATAACCACGCCAAGCAAAAGGCCCCGAAATAGTTTGATCTTGCTTGATATTCGGCAGCTCACAGAGCCATTCTTTAATAGCAATTAGATCGCTGGCAGCTACTAACCATTCTAGCGTTGTTATTATTTCTACTTTCCTGCGAAAATCTCCTATAGGTGCCTGGATTAAGCTAGGAAAACTTTTTCCTAGAGCTGATTCCAAGGTACTAGCATATGCTAAAACAGTAGCATAATGAAACTTATCTTGATATTGCCTACGCTGTGTCAAGCTTTGTAAAATGGCAGCTTGCGTTTTTTCACCAAATCCTGCTAACTGTGCTACCTTTCCTGATTTGCATGCTTCTTCCAGTTCTGATAAATTTTGAATACCTAACTGTTGCCACAACAAGCTTACTTTTTTAGGGCCTAGCCCAGGTAACTCCAAGATATCTAATACACCTGGTGGGGTTTTTTCTACTAGTTCTTGCCAACGATGTAGCGTACCTGCAATTTGTATTTCTTGTACAAGACTTATAACACCTTTATTAATCCCTTCAATTTGTTTTAATTCTTCTTGACTAAGGGTAATCACTTCTTTGCCAAGCCTTTCTAAAAAAAGTGCTGCATTGGTGTAGTGTTTAACCTGAAAGGGGTTTGCACCATGGAGCGCCAACAGGGTGGCTGTTGAATTTAGTAACTTAATGATAGATTTATTATCCAAGAATATGTATATTTTAATTAAAGAATATTGAGAATATTACAAATTTAAATGGTAGCATGCAATTATAACTACCTTTTCTGATGATGTACATTTTTTGGCAGACTCGAACAAAAAGCCTCCTTTTTCTCAACGTAATAATCATATAAAACCATGCGATACCTAGCATCAAATTTTTGAATCATGTTAAAAAAGCATAAAAAGATAGTTGAAATTGCTAATTATGTTATTATATTATTATTAAGTACTAGGTCAGGCATCAATATACAATTTTAGGAATTGTATACCTATTTCAAATTCATATAAATAAATTTAAAACTAGCTTCTTTAACACTTTTTGACATGTATAAGTTAAAAAATATCACTATGTATAAAAGCTTATGGATATTTCTGTGTGTGTGCATATTACAAGGCTACACTATTTCAACCGTTGCACAAGGAGTAAAAAGTAAGGCAGCAATAGCGGAGAAGAAATCTGTCACTTCAACAGAAACCCTCAACCCTAATACTACTGCCCCAGTTAATACTTCATCTTCTACAGAGACACTCGCGATCAACAATTATCTTACAGATGAGCAAGCCCATCTATTAAGTACTTACTTAGACACTAGCTCTAATACCCAACTTTTATTCAGCCTGATGCAAGCAATTGCTGACAGCCAAAAAGAAGTTCGTGATGCAGCTTTAGAAGCCATTCGCAAAATATTAGCGGATAATCCTTCTTGGGCTAATTCTAATTCATTGACCTTAATTCCAGAACTATTCTCAAAAAAGGGTAAAGAACTTGAGCTTACCTCCATATTTCAATTACTTAATACTTTTTTACAAGCCAACACAGAAGTAAGTAAAGAAATACTAGAGTTAGCATTTGCAATAATTAAATCAAATACTACTGTAGATCATCCAGCATCTCAATCTATCGCTATACTATTTAGAAACCTAGCAACCATCTCTCCAGATCTTGTAAAAGATATCATCGTTATGGCTCAGGCAGATGCAGATGACAGAAATAGAGATGAACAAGTACGTGTAGAAATACTTAGGATACTAAATAGTATTGCCGATATAGAAAATGTCAAATCTGACTTGAGTAATATGGATAAGCTGTTTAGTATTGTCCTGCAAGATGCACAAGACACAAGTACATATGTAACTAATGAAGTGGTGTCTGTGCTCACTACCATCAACAAAACAAATCCTGAATATGTACAAAAAGCTTTCTTAGCTATACTTAGATCTACTAAAAGCGACGACTATGGTACTCGCAGTAGTGGACTCAGCACATTGAGGTTTTTTCTAAGAGCTGAACCTACCTATGCGGAACAAGTATTTCAAGTAGCTATAACTGCCATGAAAGATAAACAACCTCTCGTTCGTTGGAATGCTTTGGCAGCATTAGCAACCGTTGTAAAATCTGACCCTAAGTATACACAAGGCGCCTTAGAAGTTACTTTAAAAGCTGCTAATGAAGCGGATACATCTGTAAGCACGATGGCTTTGCGCCTCCTTACAGTGCTTATAAAATTAGATGATCATTATCCAGCTCAAACTTTGGATACAGCTACCCAAGCTACTGAGAGTAAATCTCCAGAAATAATTATAGAAGCATTAAAATTAGTAGCTACCATCGCAGATAGTGATGCTAATTGTGCCCCAACAGCCTTTGAAGTAGGCAACAAAGCGATACAGCAGCCTAATGAACAAGTTAGATGGAATGGATTATTAGTTTTGCTAAGTGTAGTTAAAGTTGCTAATACAGCCTATGCACAAAAAGTCTTTGATATTGCTGTTAAAGCTACGACGGATAAATTTGAATTTATTAGACAGGATGCATTAGCAGTGATACAAACTATAGTAGAAAACAACCCTCAATATGCAACAAAAGTAATGCCGATAGCTGTCAAGTTAACACAAGATGAACAGGATAATGTACGAATAGCTGCAATATCCGTGCTAGAATCTTCATTAAAAGTTAATCCACAACTTATTGAGAGCACCTACAAGACGGCTGTTACGATTGTTAAAGACAAATCTACAGAAGTACGTAGGCAAGTGTGGGATCTACTAGAAACGATTCTAAAAACTGATGCAAAATATGTGCAACAAAAAGAATTTAGAAGTATGATCCGAGAAGCTAGCCTAGATGCAGATGCTACAATCCGTAAGATCACTCATGACTTGCTAGTTACCTATCTCTTAAAAGAGTAGGTAGCTAATCGTAGATAGATTAATAGGTTATAAACTAATAAGCCGAACAAAGCTTAAGAACTTTACATCTGTTTTTCACAAGTAACCAGTAAATCTTCTACTTGTACAACTTTCTTCCGAAAAATCCTTCATCTAAAACACAACTCTATCCTGTCTATAGAAAGTTAAAAAATAGGGGCTGTCCTAGATAACGAGAATAAGTTATCTTAGAGACTATGAGAAGAAGTAGAATAAGTAAGGAAAAGCAAGAGAGATTATAGGAACATTTTGTAGCTGGAACTACGGCTAGGTGCGCAGTAAGCATAGTAGGAGTTAATAAAACCACGGCTGCATATTATTTTCATCGGTTGCGAGAAATAATACATGATAAATTAGAACAAGAGGCTAAAGCACATTTGGCTGGAGAGATAGAAGAGGATGAAAGCTATTTTGGGGGCCAGAGAAAAGGTAAGCGGGGCAGAGGAGCAGGAGGTAAAACACCTGTATTTGGACTATTAAAGCGAGGTGGACAAGTGTATACTAAGGTTATTGTTGATGCATCTAGTAATAGTTTGATACCTATCATTAAAGAAAAGATTATACCTGATAGCGTAGTATACACTGATACTTGGACGGGTTATAATGCTCTTGATGTTTCAGAATTTAAGCACTATAGAATTAATCATAGTGAGCTATTTGCTGATAAGAGAAATCATATAAATGGGATAGAGAACTTTTGGAATCAAGCTAAAAGGCATATGCGTAAATTTAATGGAATATCCAAAGATCATTTTCATTTATTCTTAAAACTTACATTGATCACGGTTAAATTCAATTTTCATAATTTTTAAATAGGTAAAATAGGGCTAAAAAAGCAGTTTAGAATTTTTTAAAGTTTAGTGATTGCTCTAATGTACTTTATCATATTACTTGCTAATGCTACTTTATGCTTCCTATGCACTAACACAATCACCCCTTCATAGTGTACGTGATTTTTGGACTGATTCTATAAACTTATCTATTTTTAATAAATTTGACATATAAATACTTTTCTTTTACGTAACTAAATCAGTTTAAATCATATTTGTTGATATAAAAAAATTATCAAAATCATAAAAAGTCGTGATCAATGTAAGTTAAAAGAGTGTGAATGGCGTTTTAATAACCCTAATCCACAAAAGCAGCTTTCTATTTTAAAAGAATGGTTAAACAATTAACATTAAGTCGTTATCTAGGACAGCCCCTAAATATATATAAATTGATAAAAAGTGATTAAGAAAATTCATGGTTGCTGGTGAGAAAATTTCTTTCTCACAATCGCTTAACTATCAACTCAGGTTATTTAAGTTGCTCCAGACTCTTGCCAACTTTATTTATATAAGGATGTCCATCAGGGTACAAAGCTTTAAACATCTCAAGAGCTTGCTGGTAATGTTTGAAAGCTCTTTGCCTTTTATTCAAGTCTTCATAAACCATACCTACACTATACAGTGAATAGGCTGTATGTGAATGATTACCTTTATGTATAGCCTTTCTCATTCTAAGAGCTTGCTTTACATGATTTAATGCTTCTTTAGGCTGTTTTAAAGCTTTATAAACTCTTCCTACACTATCCAATGAATAGGCTATATCTGGATGATTACCTTTATGTGAGTTCTTATACAATTTACGTCTCATTTTAAGAGCTTGGGTTACATAAGCCAAAGCCTCACTAAACTGACCTAAAACCCTATACACCTTCCCCACACTATCTAATGATTCAGCTAGATCTGGATGATTTCCCTTATGTGAGTTCTTATACAGCTTACGTCTCATTTCAAGAGCGCGGATCACATAATCTAGTGCTTCTGCAGGCTGGCTTAAAGTCTTATATATTTTTCCTATACTATCCAACGAATAAGCTATATCTGGATGATTACCTTGATGTGCTTCTTTATACAACTCCGATCTCATTTCCAAAGCCTTCTTATAATATTCTAGAGCTCTTTGGTATTGTCCTAAGTTTTGATAAATTGATCCTAAGTCATTAAAGCAGGTAGCCATATCGGGCTGAACTGTAGAAAACAATTCCTGATATAGTTTACGAGCTTGTCTATTATACTCCAAAGCCCTTTGATAACTACAACTTACATAGTTATTATAATTTGAAAGACGACTAAACAACTCAGCCAGTAAAGGCTTTAGAGTTACCTCTTGATTTAAAATTTCTCGGCCTACATTTTTTAAAACATAAGTTACACTGTTTTCATATAGCCTCGCTTGATCCCATGTATTATCAGGCACTTTATTTACTCTAGGCATATGCTGGGATACTGCTTTTAAGAGATTTTCTAATATGTCTTGATTTGACAGTTTCTTGCCTCTCTTCCATGCTTTATATTCTTTGCATGCTGCTTGTATTTCTTGGTGTATTTGTATGCCTACTTTGTTCGAACAATTTATGATAGTTATGAGAGATAATCTTTCTAATCTAGCTAATATGGCATCCAATTTTTCTTCACTACTTATCTTTAGCAACTCACTTACTAATGATAAAGGTATAAAGTCTGGATCTAAGTAGGCACTATACCGCATCACTAACTGAGCATATAAATAAAGCGTTTCAAGACCTAACGTTGCCTCAGGTAATATAAGTTTACCTTCCGCTTTTCTATGTCGATCCTTAAGTTCCTGTAATTTTATAATATACCTCCCTACATTCATAGTTTTTATTACTTCAATATACCCTGTAGCCAAAACTAACTTTTGAGGAATTAAACCTACTTCTTTAATCAGTGCCTGTATATCTCCTTCATCAGGCTGTAAATTGTGCAACCTCTTTTGAATATACGTTTTACCTTCCTCAAACGTAAAAGCATCCAGCCCTACTTGGGGATAGCAACTAGTCCCTCTTTTATCTCGAGTAGTAACAATAACTTCTATCCAAGGAGTTCTATGTAACAAGCAGTCACGTATTAAAATTGGGTCAAATAAATTATCTAAAATCAATAAGACAGGCTGCTGACGGTCTGTCAAAGTATTATAGATCAGTCTAGTTAGCTCTTTTAAATAGTTAGTAGCATTTTTTCTAAGTTTATCTAGCTGCTTATTATTAATTCCCAGTTCTTGTGCTATGTTTTCATAACCTATTATTAGTTTATCTTTATTTTCTGCTGTTATCCAACGTACAGGACGCTCTTTCTTTCTAAGATGTCCATATTCTGCTACTAATGTACTCTTACCCACTCCTCCGTGACCATACACTATACATACGCCTCTTTCGTTTAGCTTTTCTCTTAACTCTTGCTGCTTACTCAACCTAGGTACATAGTTATTTAGCTGCTCTTGCCCGATATAACTGTGAAGCTTGGAAAAAACAGTACTTACTGGAATATATTTGTCTTCTTCTACCTCTCCCTTCAACTTAAACGCTTCCTCCTTATATACATTGATCTCCTTACTTATCCTGCTATCCAATGCTACTATCTCCTCCATACGCTTTTGCTCATATGCCTGCCTTTCTCCCTCCGTTACATTAGTAGCTGCAGCTATGGCATATTTCTGCAATTTTTCTATAAATTCATCAAAAATTTGGTCCCGATGATCTATATTATACAAATCCCTTATCAACCTTAATAATTCCTCAAAATAGTCATTATTGGTAAACTCAGATGAAATTTTCTGACGTAACATAAATGGTAAGCTCTCTTCTGGTGTACCCTCCAACAAAATAGGGACAATTCTATTGCCCCTTTCTGTACTATATCTAACTAAGTATTCTATTAGCTGTCCTTCCAACCTAGCTGCATCCTCCTTTTCTTTAGAGTTTGCTGCTCGGTTGTTATACTTTTCCAGATATAACTTAGTCCCTACTACAACTACCCAATCAGCTTTCTCTATCTTTTTAACAAACTCATTTAAGTTATTACCTTTTCTAACTGACCATCTATCTAATAAAACCTCGATCCCTGCTTTATGTAGCATCTCGCAAAAACGTTTGACCCAATACTCATGGTAACGATCCCCCCACGCATAGCTAATAAAGCAGGTAGGAGGCTTAAGCTTTTTGCGCTTTAGATAAGGCAGTATATCTCTTTCCATAAGCTTCAAGTAAGCTTTTTCTTTAATAAAATATTCAAGGCTAAAATTCTCTTTCTCTGGGATATCGGTAAGGCCTACCTTAACCATATTAGATGCTCTTAAATGGCTGGCAACTGGTTGATTACTTGGAGTACCTGCTTTTAAAGTAGATAGAATACATAAGATGATAAGGAAGGTTACATAAATTATATTAGTTTGGTTAAGTAATTTCATCTTTTTTTATTTTTTCTATAAAGCTTACTTTGTTTTAAAATCATTATCAAACAAACTATTGCAAATATAAAATCCCACCTGAAGTAGCCTAATGGCACTCATTTCTCAATACCAACTAACTTTAATTTAAACGAATCCTAATAAATAATTCAAGTTGCTAGTTACATATAAGTATTTTTTGCCTGGATTGCCACGCTAACACTCTCAATGTCTATCTGCAAAGTCATCGTTAGGCAACGCAAAGCAATCCACAATTATTACTAGCAAGCATAAAACTAAATAACAATATACTTAAATATAAATAATAGTCTATCCAGAAAACCTGCTATACTACTAGTGACTTAAGTTAAATATTTTTTTTAAAACTGCTTTTAAACCATGTAAAAGTAAACTTTAACCCTATTACTTATTTTGGAGAGAAGATTACAGATTAATATATATTTTCAGTTTATACATGTATCATTTTCCTTACTTATAAATTCTTAATTCCAAGTTCCGCTTTCTCCAAGCATAAAATATCCAATTCCTCCTTGAGGCAATTTCTCTGAACTTTTTATAAGAGCCTTAGCTACACATTCAAAAACTTTTTGATGAGAAACTATAATTAAAGGTTTGGCGTCATTATAATATTCCAGTAATGCGCTAGCCAAAGCTTGCAATACTCTTTCCTGAAAACTTTCTTCATTCTCCGCATCAGGTGGTACCTGGGAGATATTAATCATTGAGCTATAATCTCCATAATAACGTTCTTTCCATTCAGCTTTAACAGCACTAACTAGGATTCCTGTTGCTTCCTCAACTTTTTTAGCAGTCTCAATTGCTCTTTGTAAAGAGCTTGAGATCATTTTAGGTTTAGAAGAATTAGCTAACAATCTTTTTAAGATTTCGCCTGCTTCACATGCTTGTTGCACACCTATATAGTTTAATCCTAAATCCTGGGGTCCTTTTAATATATCTTCTGGCCCCCAATCTGTTTGACCATGTCTTACAAAATAAAAATCATAAAGATAGGGTAATCTGTTATCTTCATTTTCAGTATTCATCTTAGCTCTTCGATACACCCAAGCTAAGTTATTTTGTACATTTGTACCAGGTTGCTGTATCAACTCCCGAATCCATCCTAAAGCTTCTTGATAATAATTTTTATTTACTTCTATTCTATTTTTCTCTAACTTATCATAATACAGAAGTCCCACCAATTTGTATTGCGCAGCTTTATTTCCCTGTTTAGCTGCCTCTAAATAGTATCCTATTGCTTTTTCTTTATCTTGCTTAACTCCTATTCCTTCTTCATACATCCGACCAAGGGTATATTGACACCATGTATCTCTATGTTTTACTTCTGCCCTTATCATACTTTCGACAAATATATTACCTTCTGCAACTAGCTTCATAAGTGCATCAGAAGCTTGTAACTTCCCTTGCTTAAGGGCTTCTATATAATATATTGCTGCTTTTTTCACATCTTGCTCAACTCCTTTCCCTTGCTCAAACATCTGACCAAGAGCATACTGAGCCTCTTTATTTTTTTCTAGTGCCTTTTCTTTTATCCAAGCCTGAGCTACATGATCTCCTTTCAATGCTAGATTACTAAGAGCTATAAAAGCATCCCAATATGCTTGGTCGGCTGCTCTCATATACCAAGAAGATGCTTGTAGGTTATCCTTTGCAACTCCTTTTCCCTGTTCATATATCTGGCCAAGGGTATATTGTGCTTCCTTACCGTTTTCTCCTATTGCTTCATTCCTAACCCAATCTCGAGCATGTTTACATCCTTTTAACGATAAATTTCTAAGTTTGCTGGCGGCATCTGAATGTTTTTGCCTATCTGACTCGATGTAATATTCGGCAGCCTTGTCTACATTTCTTTTAACTCCTCTTCCTTGCTCATAAATTAGACCAAGGGTATACTGAATTTCTTTGTCTGTGTCTTTCTCTGCCCTACTTATTATCCAGTCTAGAGCAACTTTATGCTTTTTTAAAGCCAGTTTTACGAGATGGTCAACAGAATGAGAATGTCCTTGATTCGCTGCTTTAATATACCAATCAGCTGCTTGTATTTCGTCTTTTTTAACTCCCTCCCCTTGCTCATATGCAAGAGCAAGACTATATTGAGCATATTGCCAACCTAAGGTTGCACTTTGCGTTAAGAAATCCAAGGCTAATTTATTCATTCCTTTATTTTTAGCTTTACAAGCTAGAAAACGTTCATTTAAAAATTCAGCGCATTTCTGTTGTGAAAAATTTGAAGTAGGAGTTATGAAAATAAATGTATTAGGATACCCATCAACAACTGATTTTATTTTTTCTTGGCTTAAAGAAGTAGTTCCCCTTAGATCTATTTTTTTAGGCTGAGAAGCTTTTAAAATTATGTTGTCTAACTTCAAGCAATCACGTACTCTAAGTTTTAATAGATGGTCTGCTTGTAACAAAATAGTTTTAATGCTTGAGTTATCTAGTATAAGATGAGTTACACTAGGCATAACAAGCTCCCTTTCAATTTCCATTCTCCAACCTATTCCCCAAGATTTAGTAGTTATTGCTTTCAGTCTAGAACAACCTGACACATCTAATTTCTTAATATGATCTAATTTAAAAGATATCAGTATAGTTCTGGTCAACGCATTACAGTTTTTTAAATTCACATACCTGAGCTCTTGTTCCCGGACAGCTTCTAACACTTCTCGTTGTTGAAGAGAAGACAGTTGGGTCTGGTCCATTTCTTGAAGCTTTTTTTCTAATAGGCCTGCTGGTAAATTTTTTAGATCTTGCTGAACTTTTGTATGTTGTTCTTTCACCTCTTGTAGTTCTCTAAAAGCTTGGTCGGGACCATACTTACCCGACCATAAACCTGTTTGCAACTTGTTCATGTCAGGAATCTCCCTGGATATTAATAAATGAGCTAAGTTATTCGAGGAGCTGGTAAGAACTTTTTCTTCTTTGGTAGTATGTTCTAACTTTATAAATCTCTCCATTGCATCTAATCGAACGTTCTGTATGACTGGCCTGTACCGATGAGCCACAAAGGGTTCGAGATGTTCTAATAGCTCGAGATGTAAGGGTGGGTTTTTCTTATTTAAAGCAGTTTGCAAACGCATCAGTTTGGTAAAAAGCTGTTTGATCATACCAGGAGCAAAAGTAACTCCTAGAATAGTTGTTTTATCCTCTTGATACTTTCTACTTAAAGTACTATTAAAACGCTTTATGATCGCTTGGTGGTGAATTTTTAAACTATTCAACCAATTTTCTAGTATGTCTAACAAATCTGCATTTTTAATTTTGTTTATAACAGCCGAGTTTACTGGAGCTTTAAGATCATCCAAACAATAAAGGATAGTTTTAACTTGTAGAGTTGGTGTATTAGACCACCGTGAATCTGCCTTAATCGGCTTGGCTACGGCTGGCATAAAAGCTTGTTCATTATCAATTGAGATCAATCGATAACGTATTTGATCTGCTGAATTGGTAAAAGGAGAAAGGATATAGTTGCCTAAATTTCCATCACCTGGATTAATGAGCATGGCTAAAATCAGGGCCTTGGAAACACTTTCCGAGTCTAACTGACTTAATCTTTCCGGGTATATCTTTAATACTTCGTAGATGGTTTCTCCTGGAATGCCCTGAGTTAATAATACAGGAATATCGTCTATGGTAGCCAGTTCACAATAGGGAACACAATATCCCAACAGACTTTCTGCCAAATTAATTACGGCTAATTCTGTTCCTGGAAGTTTAGGAAAGAACTTAACATAGATTCTTTGTCCATTCTTTTCTATATAGGGTACATCACTGTCACCATAAGAATTTGGCCTTTTAGGTTTTCCAGCTTTTTCAAATAATTTAACCCAAGCTTCCTCGGTTATAATACGATCTCCCTCTGTAACTGTTTTTAATATGGTTTTTGCTTGACCTTGTAGAGGAAATAACTCATCTAAACTGATTTTCCAGCCTATTTTAGGATTAATTTGTGTGAGTTTAACTATATAAGGACTAAGCTGCTCTTTTTCTTCGGAACTTAATGCTTGATAAAAAAGGTTGATCTTGCTTGGTGTAGCTTTTGCTCCAGCACCTAATTCAACTAATAATTTAAAAACAGTCAATTTTTTTTGTTCAGCAGCTAGATCAAGTGGAGTAACTGAATCTTTATTTTGCGCTTCTTTATCTGCACCTAACTCAATAAGTATCGGCAGTTGCCTTAATGCATCCTCTCCCCCTCTTCTTACAGCAGCATGAAGTACGGTTTCATATAACTTATCTTGTGCATGAATCTCTGCTCCTTCTCTTTCTATCAAGGCTTTGATTACTCGGTCTGAAGCACCTTCTTTGACTATATCAATAAGCAAATTACTATTATCCCTCCAAGAAGAATGTAAGGTGTCTGGCCAAGTGTCCATTTTTACAATCTCTTCTAACCACGACAACGGTTTTTGAAATGAACCATAACTGTGTAGATCAGTCGTCTTAATTAAATTTTCTAGTATATTTAACTTCGATCTTTCTTCTTTACTCAAAGATAAAGATAATTTAGTAGTTGGGTTAGAATCAGTCCCACCAGATAATCTATGTAAAGTTTCATATATTGTTGACTGATCTGATCTGTTATGCAATGTTTTATTTTTATCCGGTAATCCTTGGGAATTTCTAACAGATGCTTCTTTCTGACTAATTAGGTCAGTTTGGCCACTGTCTAATGTTTTTAATGCTTCTAAGATAAATTCAGGTCGGGTTATAGCAACTATTAGTTCATCATTAATTTCTAAAGGAAGTTTACCATCCCACTTAAAGCCAAATAATAGTTGAATAAGATTTTTAAATACTTCTTTGTCTTTGATGTCATCTAGCCCTTGTGCAATTTGCTTTAACAAAGTACCGAGCAAGATAGGGTTGTCTTTATATTCTTTTTTCTTTATATCCCATAATTGATTTCTTACTTTTTTATTCTCAATATTAGTTAAGAAACTTCTAATAATAACTAAAATACCTTTAACCGGTTGCACTGAAAATTTATTATCTTTATTCTTGTCTCTATTCTTAGTATGATATCCTAACTGTTCATGAACTTCAAGTACAGTTGACTTATTATCTCTTTGCCGAATATAAAACCCTTCATAAAAGACCGGATTATAAATTTTTAAAAATTCTAAATGCTGCCGGCGTATATGTGTAGTTGTAAGTTTTGAGCCCTCAGTTATAGCTTTTGGAACAGGCGAATTTCGTATTGCACATAGTAAATTTTCAATCATATATGCACCACAGCTAGTAATATCAACTTGTTTTAATAAGGAACGCAGTTGGAAACTACAATTTGGATAAACTTCTTTCAATTGTTTTTTTAACACTTCTGGAATACCAACAGAAGTCTTTAATGAGTCAATATATTCAGCACGAATAACTTGTTCATTGACATCAATTTCTATTAAAATTCCAACCCAATGGTAATTTCCTAAATTACAGGGGATCAATAAAACCCGAACTCCTTGATTGACTTTTTTGTCCTGCTTCAGTCGCTTTTTTAATTGTTGTCCAATAATATCATCAACAGCCGCTAGCACATAGATGGGTTTTGAAAAGTCTTTTAAAGAGGTTTCTAATAATCCTTGGTATCTACTTTTTAAGATTGCTTGAATATCGTTATCTTCGTACTGATAATTCGTACCAATTTTAATTTCTGAAGTTATGCCTTGATTGTCTGCTTTTAGTCCTTGACTCACCTCTACCTCTTTTTTGTCTATACTAGCTGACTGATCTGTTACAACATTCTCTCTTTTGCCAGGTACAGTTATTGGTTTCTTTTGAGCTTTTTGACGAGTCCTCCTGGCTTTATTTTTAGCTCTTTTTTTTATTCTTCTATATATTTCCTTTTCTTCGTTAGCCTCATCCAGGCTACTTTTCCTCTCTTCTAAAATGTCCTTATCAATGTCCTTTTCTCCTCTGTGTGTACAATCCGCTTGATCGTTTAAGTACAAATTAGATGGAGTTACTCTTCTTCGAGCAATTAATTGGCTCATTAATAGTCTAGATGAATCTTCTTTCTTTTTAGGTTGCAGATAATAGGTTCGCGTATTATGATCACAGCTTTCTAGAAGAAGTATAGCTAGCAATAAGCGGATCACAATTAACTGGCTATTAAAGAATACAGTCATACTTTTTTGATAAATAAAAAAGCCAAATATGTAGGTAATCAGGTTTCGTTCTTTGACTTATATCCTATATTCAGGAATCTATATTCTCACTTTTTTATGAATAATCCTAAATTAAGACCGAAAATATTTCAGAGCATACACATATATATTAATGCGATGCTACGAGAGTAGAGTAAGTAAGAAAGTTAGCGACAAAATACTGAATGCACCTTCAAACATATATATACTGTTTAGTTTAAGTTTCTAAATTGTTAGAAATAGTACAAACAATAATGTTTAAATATACTACTATTTAGTATTTCTAGACCTAGAAAGGGTGTATCATTTTCTTACAAAAAACTTATAGTAAAAAATGCTTATAAGCTCGAAATTACAAGTGCATAAAAATTTTTATTTTTAGATATATCAGCAATAAGCTCCAAGATTACTATACTGATACAAACTTAAATTCTTGGAATAACTTTTTTAAAATCCCTATAAAAAATGTGACATATGTAGTTTTTCAAAGCCAGCTCCCCAACTTTTAAAATTCCTCAGGCTCAGGTATAAATCGGATAAATTTTAATTCACCATCCGGAATCCTTGTTAAAATCAAAGCAGGTCTATTATCTCCTATCCATTTATTCGAAATTTCTCCATCAAATATTTTTTTATATGTCAAATACTTCTTTATTACTCCGCCATGGCTAACTATAAATGTATTATTAGATTCTTTTTCTAAAATCTCATCAAATTCTTGACGAATACGAGCTTCAAAAGCTTCACGTTTTTCTGCATCTCCAGGGCGATTTCCATCTGTACTTAGCTTCATCGATAGTTCCCTTTTCGCCTCTGTTTTTACCTTCTTCCTCTCTACCTTATCCTCTATGGATTTAAACTTTTTTTTTTGTTCTGCTATCATGTCCTCCACCCACTCTCTTTTTTCTTTAGACCAATCCCCATGATAGAACTCTTTTAATCCTTCCCTTTTTGCGCTTTCTAGTAGTACTCTCCTTTCCTCTCTAAACACTTCTTGAATGTTCTCTGTAGTTTCTATGCACCTTTTTAAAGTACTAGTAAATATTTTTGCTGGAACTATCCCCTCAGTAGATAATTCTTGAGCCAACTTAATTATATGCTTCTTTCCGGCTTCATTCAAACTTAAATCTTTGGGCCCTTCAAGAATGTCTCGCCACTTCCAATCCGTATCACCATGACGAATAAAAATAAAAACCTTCTCTTTTATTTCTCGGGATATTTCTTTTTCTATTTGTTTTTGTGGTTCTTGTTCTTCTTCTAGTTCCTTTACTTTCTTTGGCTCTTTTACTTTCTTTTGTTCCTTTACTTTCTTTGGCTCTTTTACTTTCTTTTGTTCCTTTACTTTCTTTTGTTCCTTTACTTTCTTTTGTTCCTTTACTTTCTTTTGTTCCTTTACTTTCTTTTGTTCCTTTACTTTCTTTTGTTCCTTTACTTTCTTTTGTTCCTTTACTTTCTTTTGTTCCTTTACTTTCTTTTGTTCCTTTACTTTCTTTTGTTCCTTTACTTTCTTTGGCTCTTTTACTTTCTTTTGTTCCTTTACTTTCTTTTGTTCCTTTGCTTTCTTTGACTCTTTTACTTTCTTTGACTCTTTTACTTTCTTTGGCTCCTTTCTCTCTTTTTCATTTTTATTGCTTCTATCATTACTCTTAACTTTTCCTCCGCCATTTTCTTCTTGCTCTACTACATTTTCATCTTCTTCCTGCAAATTATCACCTGAACCACTGCTCGACAACAAATTGGAGCTACCTATTTCGTGCGGTTCCACATAAGCTCTACCGCGATAACTATCAATTTCAGTACTAGGTCTAGTACTAGATCCTGAGTCTGGCACACTACCTACTGTTTCTTCGGTGATAGGTTGATTAGGTTGATTAAGAATGTCACAGCTTTGTAGAAATAAGCTTATTAGTAAAATGTAAACTAGGGTCTTAAGGCCTAAAACATAAGGTTTATTCATAGGACATACAAGGTAAAATTAGTAACAACCTTATAATAACTTATTGTATCTAGTAAGTCTACAAACTTTTTTACAAAGAAACAATGATTTTATCTAGTATACACTACTTACTAAAAATTATAATTAGCAGAAGAAATATTTTTACAATATCTTACCTAAACATAAACACATTCCATATGTCAGAACAAACTTTACACTATAATAGAAATCTTATATAACTTAAATAGAAGGGACTTGGGAGATTGTCATGCCCACGCTTGATCAAGAATAAAGTCGAGATAACTTCTAGCGGACATCCAGAAACAAAGGTCAAAATTTAAGAACAGCATCCAACCAACTACTATAATATAAATAAGAGCCTCGTTATGTAAGATTTCTAATACATAGAAGATAAAAAGATCAACTTTACCATACAAAAGCAAAGCCTCAAGTCAAATAAAGTGTACTTTTTGCGAAATAGATCCTTCTTATAAGTTTCTATTCTACTTCTCAAAAGGCTTTAATCTTTTAGCCTTATTAGAATCACTTAGACATTAGTAAAATACCGCCCCAATATAGTCCTACACTCTAAAATTCTTCCTTGATCTCAATTTCATCCGTTGTCAGTAGGCTGAGCATTAACCTGGATCATCTCGATAGATATTTCTGCTAGTACAACTAAGGCCTGCAATATCTATTTTCTGATGCAGCCTAGGGATACATTCGGTAACAGAAATAATAAACCCTTCCAACGTATCATAATCTCCGACTGGAATTTGCCAACCATACTTTTTATTCAGATAACAAACATTATAGAAAGATAGCATAAAACAATAAGAGGCCTACTTTCATTCATTCAATAAAAAACAGTACACCCTCGCTGCTCAAGTTCTGCAAACCATTCTGGGATCACAAATCCCGTATTGAACCTTACATCTATTTTCTCAAGATGGCCAAGTTTAATTATACTTTTTGGTAATGATTTCAGTTTATTAGCTCTTAGGTCTAAAAATCGCAAAGATTTTAAATTCCCTATCGTTTCTGGAAGAGTAGTCAACTGATTAGATCTTAAATCGAGATCTGTAAGACTTTCTAAATCCCCAATACTCTCTGGTAAAGTTTTCAACTGATTATTTTCTAACATCAGTTTCCTCAAATTAACAAGATTGCCAATAGAACTTGGAAGATAATTTATCTTATTATTCATGGCATGAATTTCTCTTAATTTTAAAAGTTTAACAATGAAATTAGGAATACCATTAATAATATTATTGTAAATCCTCAATTCTATAAGATTATCCATGTTACCAATACAGTCAGGAATCGTTTCGAATTTATTATACGTAATATTCAGATAAGTGAGATTTTTGAGATTCCGGAGTGATCGAGGAAGGGAACTTAAACGATTACCTCCCAAATAAAGAAACCGTAGATGGATAAGATTGCCAAGCGACTCTGGAAGCTTTGTTATTCTATTGTGATTAATATCCAACATGTTCAACTTTTTCAGCTGCCCAAGATTCTTGGAGAGAACCGAAAGGTGGTTTACACTGATATTAAGTTGTTCTAAATTCGTTAAATTAAAAAGAGATTTAGGAAGACTACTCAGCTTATTTCTATAGGCACTGAATTTTTTAAGATGTGACAAACGATCGATCTCAGCTGGAATTTCTGAGATTTGATTGTCATCAATCCAAAGTTCTTCTAGCTCAGTTTGAGCAAGAACATCATTAGGGACAACAGTAAGTTGATAACTCGTCAAATCGAGCGATTGCAAGATGTTCGTACGCTTATTTTCTCCATACGATTTCTGTGGACCTATCCATAGTACCTCAAACAAAAAAATTAGTATATATAAAGCCATACTAACCATTATAAAGCTATTACCTCTCTAAGTTTTTTTAACTTGAGTTAATAAAATACAACGAACTATCTTACAGACCTAATAAAAGTTAATTAGAGTTTGCTGAAGTTCTCTTCTGTATGTGCTAATCAACCCAGTGGCTACATGGGCTACGTCATTCTAGCCTTTGGATTGAGGTGTCAGGGCTGGAGCCCTGACACGCACTTACTGACGAACCTAGGGGGCGCTAAAGGCGACGATTTTGAAAGAACTCTACTCTAGCTCTGTTGAATCTATATTTACAAAACCTTGTGGTGCTGAGAGATTATAGTAAGTTAAATCTTGCATAGCACTTAAGCCATAACCTGTTAGCAATTCGTTTTCAGTTTCTATACGTACAAATTTAGGCGTATAAATTTGCTTAGCTTTTTGGTCCCAATATAGCTCTTCCGTATTAAGTTGTTTTTCGTCACCATCTTTGTAACCTTTAACTTCTACATCGCCTTTTAATTCCCAGATATCTTTATTTGCATACTGATAAACCGTATTGGCTCTAAGTGTACCTATAATATTCTTTTCTTTATCATACAACTCTACATACATTCCAACAGGATAAATACTATCTCCATTTTCATATTGAAAACGTTTTTCAGTAGTCATTTTGGCGACCACTACCCCTTCATCGCTATATAAGACCTCTAAAGTCGTACTTTCTATGAGTGGAATTTCTTGTTTTTTTTCTTCTGTAGTACCTGTAGTAGCAAGACTAGTATTAAGGAACAGGAGCAAGAAAATAACGGTATACAAAAATTGGTGACTGATTTTCATAAATAAAAAATCAATTTAATTAACTTAAGAATTTATAGACGTCAGTAATAAACTTGAATTCAACTATAAGATACAATAATTTTGCCTTAACACACTTAAGGTACAGTTGTGAGCCTAAAAATGTAAATGAATGTTAGTTGTTCTCTATATAAATTTTCTATTGCTCATAGAATTAGTAGCCAAGTTAATTTATTTTTGAACAAAAGATAATATATTAATTAATAAAATAAGATGCTAGAAGAACTTGCATTATTAGAACAAGAAATCGAAAAATACCATCCGACGACCACACAAGAGTTAGAAGATTTTCGTTTAAAATTTATCAGTAAAAAAGGTATTATAGCCGACCTTTTTAATAAGCTCGCACAATTATCTTCTGACGAGAAACGTACACTAGGTAATAGATTAAATATAATTAAGCAACGTGCACAAGAAAAATACAAAGCAGAAGTCATCCAGCTTCAAACGACAACTAAGAAGTCTATAGCTACAACCGAAGACTATACGTTGCCTTCACCTACCGACACACTCGGAACGATACACCCTATTAGTTTCTTGAAAACTAAAATAGTTGAAATTTTTAATAAAATTGGATTTAATATGGTGGATGGCCCAGAGATAGAGGATGATTGGCACAACTTTGGAGCGCTTAACTTCCCAGCTAATCACCCTGCAAGGGACATGCTGGATACTTTTTTTATTTCCCAAAATCCTGATATACTACTACGAACACATACTTCTTCTGTACAGATCCGCATAGCCGAAAGCCAAAAGCCTCCTATACGGTCTATTTCTATAGGACGTGTTTATCGAAACGAAACAATATCTGCACGTTCACACTGTATGTTCCACCAAGTAGATGGGTTTTATGTTAATAAAAACGTAAGCTTTGCTGAACTCAAGCAAGTGCTTTCTTACTTTATGAGTAGTTTATTTGGACAAAACGTGAAAGTCCGACTTAGACCGTCTTACTTTCCTTTTACTGAACCAAGTGCAGAGATCGATATAGATTGTAGAATGTGTGCTGGACAGGGTTGTAATATTTGTAAGTATACAGGATGGTTAGAAATTATGGGTGCAGGCATGATTGATCCAAATGTGCTTGAAAATTGCCATATTGATCCTACCGTGTATACAGGATATGCATTCGGTATGGGTCTAGAACGAGTGGCTATGTTACTGTACCAAATTAATGACTTACGTTTATTTACAGAAAATGATATTCGATTTTTAAAACAATTCAAAGCTTATACCTAATTTTGAGTTCACTAAACTAATTAACAAGCAACATGCAAAACAACATTACATTTTCAATGGTCAAACCAGAAATTATAAAAGCAGGGAATTTGGGAGAAATTATTACACAAATAGAACAAAATGGATTTCGTATTAAAGCGCTAAAACTTACCCAGCTAAGTATAGAGGATGCTAAGAAATTTTATGCCATCCATCAAGCACGTCCTTTTTATCAAGATCTTTGTGCGTATATGGCTTCAGGGCCTATCGTAGCTATGGTATTAGAAAAAGACGATGCGGTAGCTTCATTTAGAAAACTTATTGGAGCTACCAATCCTGTTGAGGCACTGCCAGGTACCATACGTAAGCGATTTGGTAAATCGATAGAAGAAAATGCTATTCATGGTTCAGATGCAGATAGCAATGCTTCCATAGAGGCTAAGTTCTTCTTTCCTGATTTATATTAACTTTTTCTCCCATAACTCCCATCTGGCGCAAGCGTCCACGCTTGTGCCGGAAAACAAACATTAGGGAGCGTCAGGGATTAGCCCTGACACCACTAAACTAGAAAAATTAAAATCAGCACAAGCCAGGAGGCTTGCGCTAGGATAGAGTTTCTCTTAGAGACTCCGATAGTAATAATATCCGTTTAGTTTCAATCACCTATTATAAAGTCACCGGATATACCTTTTGTTGAAAAAGTCGTTCTGTAACTGCTTGAAACCCAGCATCAAGGTGGGTAGTTGCAAAATAATCTTGGCTACTACTGGTTGCTAAACTATTCATTTTTTTATCGATAAGTAACTGTTTGAGCTGTAGTGCTAAAAGTTCAGCACCATTCAGAATCTCTAATTTATTATTGAAATAATCTAGAATTTGTTTTTTGATCAGCCAATAATGGGTGCAACCTAATATAAGCCCCTGAATATCCCTCAAAATCGGATCTGATAAATAAGTTTCTAAAATATGCGGCTGGTAGGTATCTGCTTCAATCATGGGTACTAATAAAGGTGTTGCTAAACACCTTAAATGAATATTAGCTTTGGACTCTTCTAACTTCCGGTTATAAGTAGCAGCCTCTACGGTATATTGAGTAGCTATCAATCCCAGTGTTTTGCCTGGATAATACTGTTTAAGATATCCAATTATAGGATCTATTACATTTATAACAGGCAAATCATTTCCTACATGGTCTTGCAAAATTTCTGCTGCTGCTGCAGTGGCTGTGCTACAAGCTATTACAATAACCTTACAGCCTTGTTGCAGTAATACATCCGCTATTTTCTTAACATAATCTTGTATTTGCTTAGTAGACTTATTGCCATAAGGTAAATTTGCTGTGTCCCCTATATAATAAAGTGATTCATATGGGAGTATATCCTTAATTGCACGTGCTACTGTCAATCCACCTACACCGCTATCAAATACACCAATAGGATGAGAATTTTGCATAATAACCTAAGTAAAATTTTAATCAATAACAGCTTACAACCTTACAACTTACATGTAGTCTTTGACACACAGACCACGAAAGACAGATGTTCCTTATACCCATAAATAGCGCCTTTTTAGTCTATATGCAACTGATTATTGTAGATATTGCATGCAACCTACAGCCTTTCTAAACAATATTTCCCGCTTTTGCATGTTCTTTTTAATTATTCTTTTTACTTTCCTTTTCCTCAAAATTTTCCAGCTCTTTGTTTACTTCTTCCAACAACTGCTCTTCCGTTGGTAAATAAAGTTTATATTGGCTTGCAAAGATCTGTTTTTGTCCTTCCGGCAATGTAAACCTTACAACAGCATCATTTTTACTGGCGCAAAGCAAAATACCGATCGTAGCGTTTTCGTGTGATAATTTCTCTATTCGGTCATAATAATTTACATACATCTGCAACTGTCCAATATCCTGATGCGTAATCTTAGTTGTCTTAATTTCTATAATAACAAAACATTGTAATAAGCGATTATAAAACACCAAATCCACAAAAAATTCATCATCTTCTATATGTATCCGTTTTTGCCTGGCTGCAAACGAAAATCCATTACCTAATTCCAACAAAAATCCCTGCAAGTGTGTAATGATAGCGTTTTCCAAATCCCTTTCGTAGTATGAAGCCTCCCTTTTCAACCCTAAAAATTCCAAAAACATGGGGTCTTTGATAATTTCTTTGGCGTCAGAAGGCAACTTTTCATTCTTGGCAACGGCCAGTACACTTTCTTTGTCATTGCTCATCAAAAGGCGTTCATATAAGTGACTATAGATTTGCCGTTCTAGCCGGCGTACCGTCCAATTATTCTTGATCGTTTCTGCAATATAGAACTGTATTTTATCCTGATTGTCAATTCTTAATAGTAGCCTATATTGACTCCAGCTCAATTGTGAACACAGTGTGTTCACAATTGGAAATGTGCGGTAAAATTGCCTATACCAATGAAGTTGTCTGTCAGAAAAACTACTTCCAAATTCTGGCTGTAGCTGTTCTGAAAGGTATTTTATGAGGTATGTTCCATAATCTGCCCGATCTTTCCCTCCTTGTTCTTCTTCAAAAATACGCTTGCCAATATGCCAATACATCAAAGTACGCTGGTGGTCAACGGCACGAATGGCATTGTCCTTTGATTGAGCAATGATAGCTTTAATATCGGTTATAATGGATTGATTTATAAGCATTGTTTCAGAATGAGAATGATCCAAAATGGAGTGAACGCTTACAATATTTAATTTTTATAACTACAAAATATACTCATTCAATTCTTTGCGTTTGACTATATCTGCTAAGCGTTGATTAACCAGCTCTTTAGTAACTTTTACTTCTTGATGAGGGCCTATTTTATCAGGTACATCAAATAAAAAATCATTCAGCAAGTGACTCATCACCGTATGCAATCTTCTAGCTCCGATATTTTCTACTTGTTCGTTGATCGTAAAAGCTTTGTCTGCTATTTCTTCTATAGCCCCTTCTTCAAAAGTTAATTTTACATTTTCTGCTTCAAAAAGAGCCATATATTGCTTGGTGAGTGCATTTTTAGGTTCTTGTAGTATGCGATAAAAATCTTCTTTTGTCAGGCTGTTCAGCTCCACTCGAATAGGGAATCTACCTTGTAACTCAGGAATTAAGTCAGATGGTTTAGATATATGAAATGCACCAGCAGCTATAAAAAGAATATGGTCTGTGTTGACAACCCCATATTTGGTATTCACATTACTGCCTTCTACAATAGGCAATAAGTCTCGCTGTACTCCTTCTCTACTTACATCTGGGCCGCTTCCTTTATGCGAACTCCCTGCTATCTTATCAATTTCATCAATGAAAATAATACCGTTGTATTTTGCTTTTTCCAAAGCCTCTTCTTTTACAGCATCCATATCGATCAGCTTACTAATTTCTTCCGGCAAAAGAAGCTGTTTTGCTTCAGCAATCGTCACTTTCCTAGTTTTAGACTTTTTAGGAATCATGTTGCTGAGCATGTCTTGCAAGTTATTCAACATAGACTCATCCATCATGCCACCCCCTATCATACTTATTCCCATACTACCTGGTGGATTAAGATGAATTTCAATCTTTCTTTCATCCAGTTCTCCATTTCTTATCTTTTTCCTAAATTTTTCTCTGGTCTGTTCGCTGATATCAAACTCATTCTCGTCAAGTTCAAGTAAACTACTTTCACTACTCATTTCACTTGATGGTCGGTTGGTACGGGGGATTACCGCATCAACTATAATTTCTTCTACTTGCTGAATGGCTTTTTCTTTTACTTCCTCTTCACGGGCTGATTTTACCATGGTTATAGCCTGCTCTACCAAATCTCTCACCATCCCTTCTACATCTCTACCTACATAACCCACCTCGGTAAAGGAAGAGGCTTCTACTTTTACAAAAGGAGCATCAGCTATTTTGGCCAACCTTCTGGCAATCTCTGTCTTCCCTACCCCAGTAGCTCCTATCATCAAGATATTGTTGGGTGTTATATCGGCTTTTAGATCTGACTTTACTTGCATCCTACGCCACCGATTTCTCAGTGCGATTGCCACATTGCGTTTGGCTGATTGCTGACCAATAATATATTTATCTAAAGCGGCTACAATTTCTCTTGGAGTCAAATAATTCAATTCTTGTATCATACTAGTTGCAGGTTTGTATATTCGTTTATGTTTATATTCAGATGTATCAAATGCAAAGAGCATTCAAGTAGCCTATAATGACTTCTTGGCTCTTTTTTTAGAAATATCCCAGTTTTTTGCATGCTTTATCTGATGAGGTTGTAGGGCCTGTTGTATTACTTCTTCTATAAACTCTACGTAATGAAAACTGATATCCTGTATATCTTTTTGTTTAATTTCTTGTACATCTTTTCTATTTTCGGCACTAAGTATTATTTCTTTAATACCAGCACGCTTAGCAGCTAGTACCTTTTCTTTGATGCCACCTACCGGCAACACTTTACCTCGCAACGTAATTTCTCCTGTCATAGCTACTTTATCTTTTATTTTTCTTTGTGTATATAAGGAAGCTAAAGCAGTAAAGAGTGTAATACCGGCTGATGGACCATCTTTGGGAATGGCTCCAGCAGGCACATGAATGTGCAAATCATAATTCTCAAATACTTCAACTGCTATGCTTAGTGACTCAGCATTTGCCTTCAAATAGGTAAGCGCCGTCATAGCTGACTCCCGCATTACATCACCTAGTTGGCCTGATAAAGTAAGCTTTCCTTTCCCTCGGCTCAGAATTGCTTCAATAAAAAGAATGTCTCCACCCACAGGTGTCCAAGCTAATCCGATGGCAACTCCAGGTAAATGAGTTTGCTGATAAATTTCTTGATCGAATTCTTCTATCCCTAGTAGTTTAGCTACATCCTCTTTATTTATTTTTTTAGGATAAGGCTCTCCAAGTACCATAGCCTTACCAACTTTTCTAGCCAAGCTAGCTAGTTTTCGTTCTAGCTCACGGACTCCTGACTCACGTGTATAATTTTCAATAACTTTAAGAATAGCTGTATCATGAATAGCTATGTCTGTAGCTTTAAGTCCATTCTCCTTACGCTGTTTAGGAAACAAATATTTTTTAGCGATCTGAAGCTTCTCTTCTAATGTATAGCCTGTGATCTCAATAATTTCTAATCTGTCACGTAAAGCCGGTGGTATCGTATCTAACTGGTTAGCAGTAGCAATAAAAAGGGATTTAGAAAGGTCGTAAGGGACCTCCAAAAAATTATCAACAAAAGCATGATTTTGTTCTGGATCTAATACCTCTAATAAGGCTGCGGCAGGATCTCCACGTAACTCTGTAATCTTGTCTAATTCATCAAGAACAAATACAGGGTTAGAGCTTCCGCTGGTTTGAAATCCCTTGATAATTCGGCCAGGCATAGCACCTACATACGTTTTTCTATGTCCTCTAATTTCTGCTTCATCATGCAATCCGCCTAAAGAGACCTTGACATATTTCCTATTTAATGCTTTAGCTATCGATTTACCTAGAGAAGTCTTACCTACACCAGGTGGTCCATATAGACACAAGATAGGCCCTTTCATATTTTTTTTGAGCTTACGTACTGCCAGATATTCCAATAACCTTTCTTTTACCTTCTCGATCCCATAATGTTCAGCATTTAATATTTTTTCTGCCGTTTTGAGATCCATATTATCTGCTGTATATATGTTCCATGGTAATTCTAACAATAATTCGGCATGATTAATCAATACAGGATAATCGGAACTATTTGGACTAAGACGTTCGGCCCTATCTAAAGTCTTATAAAAGTAATTGGCTATTTCTTTAGACCATTGTTTTTTTTCACCTTTTGCCCTTAATTCTTCTATTTCATCCTCAAATTCATTTTCTCCTAACTCTTCTTGTAATGCTTTAATCTGACGACGTATATAGAAGTCTTGCTGGATTTGCTCAATATCTGTATGTACTTTATCCTGGATTTTCTTTCTAAGCTTGGAAATTTCTAGATCTTTAAGCAAATATTTGAGTAGTACAGTTCCTCTTTGCTTACTATTATCAATTTCTAAAAGCTTTTGTTTATTCTTAATATCTGTATCTAGCCCAGAAGCCAAGAAATAAGTAAGGAAATTAAAATCATTAATATTATCTAAAATCAAGCGAACTTCTGTTGGAAATTCGGGCTGTAAAGATATAAATTTGGCAACTGTCTCTTTAATAGAACGTACTACGGCCTTGAAGTGCTTACTATCTCCATTAATTAATTTATCCTTGAGCTTACCTACATGAGCTAGCAAGTAAGGAGTTTCTGACATTATTTCTTCTATCTGAAATTTTTCCTCTCCTTGCAACAAAACTCTAACACGTCCATCAGGAAGATTAATCAATTTTAAAATATGGGCAGTGGTACCTACATGAAAAATATCTTGTATTCCAACTACTTCTATATTTTCTTTTTTTTGTGCTACTACACCAAGAACACCTTCCGACTCATGCACCTTTTTGACTAATTTTATGATAGAAGCCTTTTCCAAAGTCATGGGCATATATATGCCAGGGAACAGCACATTATGTTTGCTGAATATGATCGGCAAAGGTGTATCTTTATTATCTACATCATGCATATTCTTTTTACCTGATTCCAGTAGATGTGATAAGGTTTCTGAACGTTCTGTGGTAATTCCTGGTGAAATCATATGCTTCAAATCTATTTGTTCAGTTAGATCTATACTCATTAGAAAATTGAATAGCTATTGCATCATGCAAATAGCATCTAAACGATACTCAGGCAAGTTACGTGCCAATTTATATGTAGCTTATCAACTTACCAAAATAACTTCCTCAAATCATTAAAGAATCCGTAGGCAATAAGCAATAGTAGAATGGCTAGTCCAACTTTTTGTATATTTTCTAACACTTTACCTGAAACTCTCCGACCCGTAATCAGTTCGTAACCCAATAATACAGCATGCCCACCATCTAATGCAGGAATTGGCAATAGATTAGTAAAAGCTAACACCATCGATAAGAATCCTACAATGTTCCAAAAGTGTATCCAATCAAATTGACCTCCAAATATTTGAGCAATGCCTATAGGACCACTCAACGATTTAGAGGCAGATACTTTGCCTGTTATAATCTTACCTAATGCAACTACATTGATTCTTACTATTTCTATAGCTCTTTTACTACCTACAACGATAGCTTGTGCTAAATTATATTTCTTTTTTTGATATTCTAATAAAGAATTAGTACAAAAACCTAACTTGCCAGCAGCATTCACTTGTCCTGTCGTATGTTCTAGATTACCATTTCTCAAATAAGTAATCGCTACCTGATGCCCCGCATGGGCCTGTAAAATTGCTTGTAGTTGATTAAAATAAAGCGTAGACTGTCTATTTATTTCCATAATTCGATCGCCTGGGTGTAACCCTGCTTGCTGGGCTCCACTATTAGGCTGAATGGCTTTTATTACAAAAGGGATCCGAGGTGAGACAAATTCTACTTTTTCTTTATCCGCTGCTAACTTTTCTAACAAATTGGCAGGAATATCAATTCGTACTTGTTGACCATTTCTTTCAACCGTATAGTAACCATTCGTTTCTAACAACGTACGTGGAGAAAATACATCAGCAAAGTTGGTAAAATCTTTCCCATTTATATGAATGATTTTATCTCCTTCTTGGAAACCTAGTATGATTCCAGTAGAGTGGGGAAGGATACCATGTTTATTGACCTCTTCTTTAGACAAATAAGTATCTCCTAATGTCAACGTGATGCAAATGTAGATAAATATACCGGTGAGGGCATTCAGCATAATACCACCTAACATGACTAACAATCTTTGCCAAGCTGGCTTGGACCTAAACTCCCAAGGTTGGGGAGGTTGATTGGTATGTTTGGTATCTAACGATTCATCTATCATGCCAGCAATTTTTACAGATCCTCCTAGAGGCAATGCTCCTATCCCATACTCTGTTTCTCTCCATTTAAATCGGAATATCTTGGGAGGAAATCCAATTGTATAGCTCTCTACGCGCATACCAAATAGTTTGGCGAAGAGTAAATGCCCCAACTCATGTATACCTACTATGATAGATAGACCTAAAATAAATTGAACAATCATTACCAATGTTTGCATGTATCTCGTATTTATGTTTCTTCTAAAAAGTTAAAAATATAATTAACCCAAGCTGCTAGTTAAAAGATGTTGGATGTAGCTAACAGATTAACGATAAATTATTAAGCTACCAAATTTAGCTTATCCAAACCGGCTTTTTTAGTGGTGGGAGTTTCCTCCCGCCACCACCGTACATATCCAAACTAACATTTTTAGTAGCAACTAGGTAATTCCAGTTCCCAATTTACAAATTGATTGGCAACTTGGGTTAATTAGGTAAAGTTAAATGATGGATCTTGTAATATACCTCCTAATTGGATAGGTTATCAGTAACTATTTTATACTTGCTAAGCGCATCTGCTACTTTTCTATCATTTGCTACCCGAACCACTTTATTTTGTTCACCTAATTTACCTATCTGCCGCATGTATTCTTTAAAAGCTCCGGTCGCTAGGGGTGTTACTTTGGCAGTACTCAAAATATTTCCTTGTATCAAATCTTTGTAGTAACTATTGAACTGACAAAGCCATTGGCTTAAATCATAAGCAAAGGCAGCCATATCTTCAGGGGGATTACTAAATTCTATCAACCATTCATGGTAAGAAGGCTCCCCTGCCTGTTTGCTTACCCAAGGAGCTACTGTAAATTCTGTAACTCTAGTGAATGGATGTCTATTCAGAGTAAGTTGCATGGCTTTTTCTATTTCTTCTATAATCACATGTTCGCCAAAAGCAGATATAAAATGTTTTATACGTCCTGTAACTATAATTTTAGGAGGAGTTAGTGAAATAAATTTGACTGTATCTCCCAGCGCATAGGCCCACAAACCAGCATTAGTAGATAAAATAATTGCATAATCAACGCCTATTTCTACTTCACGTATAGATAACCTTTTAGGATTTTCAGTATTCATAGTTTTTGTAGGGACAAATTCAAAAAACATGCCACTAGCTACCTGTAATAAAAGCCCCCCTCTTATTTGAGAATTTTGGAAAGCAATAAACCCTTCAGAAGCAGGATACGTTTCTATGGTAGCGATATCACGACCGATTGAATCAAAAATTTTATGCCGATAAGGCTCAAAATTAACGCCTCCATGTACCAATACAGAAAAGTCCGGAAATATATCTCCAATAAGCTTGCCTGTTTTTTGGTTAAGCTTATCAAAATACATCTGCACCCAAGGTGGTATACCTGATATGAGTCCTAGGTTAGCTTGTAACGTCTCTTCTACAATCTTATCGAGTTTGGTTTCCCAATCTGGTATACAATTGATCTCATAGCTAGGGAGCTGTTGTTGCCGAAGGTAGGTAGGTACATGATGGTTTACAATTCCAGATAATCTGCCAGTAGGTATGCCTGCCTCTTGTATCAATTGTGGACTTCCAGATAAGAAAATCATCTTTTTCTCTAGAAAATCCGTCTTACCTGTCTCATATATATAGTATAGTAAAGCATTTCTAGCATTTATAATGTGATGTCTGATAGATTCCTGTGTGATGGGTATATACTTATCGCCTCCTGTGGTTCCAGAGGTTTTAGAAAAGTAAATTGGCCTTCTAGGCCAAAGGACATCTGACATCCCCTCTTTAATTTTTTGGATGTACCCTGCAAAATTTCCGTAATCTCTAATGGGTACACGTTGCTTAAAATCTTCGTAGGTTCGGATAGACTTAAAATGATGTTCCCGTCCAAAAATGGTATGCTGAGCTTTTTTAACAAGTTTTTTTAAAAGCCTATGTTGGGCAACATCTGGATTTCTTTGCCATTCATCTTGAGCAAGTGCAACCCAAGCAGCTAAAGATTGGCCTAAAAATGTCTTAAAACTCATCTGTGCTGGTTATTATAGTTTGTCTTTTACAAAATTAACTCAAAGGAATTAGAAAATGAGCGCTACCTTAAGTGTGTGTCAGGGCTGAAGCCCTGACACCACTACTCTAAAAATTTGCCTGATAATTTTCAGGATGTTCTATGATCTCTCTTGCTCTTGCTAGCATCTTAGTATCATATCCTTGCTCTTCTAGTATATCGATTGCTATTGCTTGGGTAGATCTACCAGGAACAATTTTATAGGTATAGTTGAGCTTACGGGTTGTAGGTTGGCGAGTGATATACACCTTATAATTAGCAAAACCTTTATCACTTGCTCTTTCTTCTAAAAGCATAACAGTAGGATAGTGGGTAGCCACCATCGTAAAGCTATTTGTATAATCTGCTAAAGCTTCTAAAATGCTGTATTCTGCTGCTGCTCCTTCAATAGGATTCGTACCACTAAAAGGCTCATCGAAAATTGTAAAGCTAAATTCATTACGTTTTAGTTTTTCAAGAATTTTAATATGCTTTTGGGCACGATCTACTTCGGCCATAAATAAAGATTTACCTGCTGCGATGTCATCTGCGATATCCACATACGTGTTGATTCTATTAAATGGGGTAATAATAATCTCCTTGGCAGATCCTATTCCCACGACATGAGCAAGTAATAGCACCGTTGTCACTCCTGTGAGAAAGGTTGATTTACCACCTGCATTAGGGCCTGTGAGAATAATGTTACGGGTACCCCCTGGTTCTGCATCCATTTCAATGCTATTCCCTACTGCTTGTTTGGAATCCAAGAAAGGATTCCACATATCTTCAAGTTTTAAATAAGGCCTTGTCTTTTGTTTCCGATCTAGAAATTCTACAAATATATACGCATGTTTACAGTTATAGGTCTTTGCCTCTTGCATCAGCGTAGCAAACGACAAGTGTGCATCTAGTAGACCTAATTCATACATGGCATCAGAAAAGGCTTCCTTATGCTCTATAAACAGTTTGTGTCCTGCTAATAACTTACCTGCATTGTTAAAAAAGTATGACCAATCACTTAAAGGCAATTCTTGCAGGTATTTAATAAGTTTACCTAATTCTGTATTTTCTTTTGATTGATCCAGTAATTGCCTGACAGATGTTAAATGTTTACCATACATTTCCTCCAATACAGGTGAAGCAGCTATATTTTCGCTCGCTCGGGTAGCTGTTATGACAAAAGCTTGTGCATCTGCCATGCGTAGAGCTAGGTTGCGTAGTACAGTAGAGTATTCTAAATAATTCTTTATACCAGCATACCAACGCCAAGTATTAAACCCAGTAATAATACTTGGAAACCACAAATGATCCAATTGAAAATCTTTACCAGCATTTTTTAAATTTTCATAAACCTGATAATATGTATAAAAAGGAATGAAAGTTGGATAAGCATTTTTACGAAGTTCCGTTTTAAAATCTTGGGGAGCACCTGATATAAATACTTCTAATCCTCCCATCATTGCTAAAGGCCATAAAAATTCTATCTGTATCCCACAAAAATCACGAAAAAATCGCTTTTTAAACTCCAACCAAGCAGCTGATTTATTGGATGCATTTCTGCCTTTTGCATAAAATTTATCTTCCATATAGTTTATGTAGTCTTTACTATATAAGGGGTCGGTATCTGTCCAAAAAGAGACCATGCTTTGTTCAGCGTTTTGATAAACTTGCAAATATTTTCTTAATTCCTTTAATTGCGTAGGATTGTTTAATAAAATTTTAAGTATAGATTGGCGCTCACGCAGCACATCCAAGTTGCTGGTAGGTGTTACTAGCATCGTGGCTAAGGCAGCCTCTCCGAGTGTAGTAACAGTTCGGTTGATACGTGACATCAGGTGATAACTAGGATCTGTAGTAGTACCATAAAAGAGCTTTAAATCACTCCAGGAATATTCATTGAGCAGGGGTTGCATCTGCTGCTGCACTACAGATACTTTCTCACTTTTCGCCAAAATATGATTAAAAATTACTTTCCGAATGGTAACTACATCTAACTTGGCCGGCCTAGCCTTGTGCGCAGGTGCATCTTTTTTGATCCCGGCGGAAATAACCTCCTTCTGTTCCTCCCCTTGGCTAGCAAAAGAACGTAGATAATTATCGGCTATTGCAGTTGGTAGTTTATAGTCTTTGTTGCTATTGATTTCCATACCAAAAGCTATATACCAACAACTCAATAGAACAGTTAACAAAGATAATCTGGTCTTTTTTTGTAGAAAACTTATATTAAGGTTAAAAGCACTAAAACGTTTCATAGTTATTTTTTCAGATACCCACAATAGCAGATACTCATTTAATACAAAACAACAGTCGAATTACTATTTTCATGCAATACGTACAAGACTCCAAAAGTAACGATCTGATGTTAAGGGTTAATGTTAGAAATATTAACCTCTGCTAAATGTCTAATTTAGGCTTTTTTAAGAGTATCAACAAATTTCTTGTTACTGTATTGAATTTGAGGTATATGAATCAGCTGCTTGGTTTCAAAAAAAGGATCATCAAAATATTGATTGAGTGGATAGATACGATAGGATTGCTTGAGCTGCGCAGTTTCATCTCCCTTCAGGTATAAGATACCATTCGGAATAGTGTTGATAGAAGTAACCGCTATTTTATCTTTTACCCAATTGTAAAAAACCTCCAGATTAGTTACAGCACGGCCTAATATAAAGTCGTATTGCTGGGCCAAATTTTCTACCCGCACAATTTGCATAGTCACATTCTTTAATTCTAGTGTTTCAGCAATAGCTTGTACAGCATGTATTTTTTTTGCCATCGAATCAACAAGATGAAAGTGTACTTGTGGGAAGAAAATAGCTAATGGAATTCCTGGAAATCCCCCACCCGTACCTACATCTAAGACTTTAGTACCCGATTTAAATGGTATCAGCTTGGCAATGCTCAAAGCATGTAATACATGTTTGAGATAGAGGTTAGGGAAATCCTTGCGAGAAATCAGATTAAGTTTTGCATTCCATTCTTGGTAAATAGTCCCTAGTTGCTCAAATTGGGCTTGCTGGGTTGTAGATAACCCTTTAAAATGGTCAAATATGATTTCTACGCCTGGATGGAATGTTGTTGATATAGGCACTGGTAACAGCTATATACTTATCGTTAATGAGTTAGAACTACTCCTTCTTTAAACTTTTAGATACTTTTATTTTAAAGCTCAATTTATCTTGGGCTTTTGGATGATCTATGGCAATCGTATCTCCAGCATGGATATACCCTTGTAACACTTGTTCTGTTATAGGATCTTCCAGATATTGCTGTATAGTACGCTTTAAGGGTCGAACACCGTACTTAGGATCATACCCTTGTTTAGCTAAAAAAGCTTTGGCCTTTTGTTTGATGTCAAGTTGATAGCCCAACTTAGCTGCTCTCTGAATAACTCCTTTTAACTGTATATTCACTATTTTTTCTATATCAGTTGGTGTTAGCGAGTTGAATATGACTATATCATCTAACCTATTAATAAATTCTGGACTAAAAGTCTGTTCTAGTGCTTTTTGCACCTTTGCCTTCATAATTTCGTCTATATGTTGATTCGCACTACTTTGAAATCCTATGCCCGTATTTTGTAAATCTCTGGCTCCTACATTAGATGTCATAATAATAATTGCATGCCTGCAATCTATCTTTCTACCTAGACCATCTGTTAATATACCATCATCCATCATCTGTAAAAGCACATTGTATATATCGGGATGTGCTTTTTCTATTTCATCTAACAACACGACACTATAAGGATTTCTACGAATCCTTTCCGTCAATTGTCCACCTTCTTCATAACCTACATAACCTGGAGGTGCTCCTATTAACCTAGAAACAGTAAACTTTTCCATATATTCACTCATATCTATGCGTATGAGTGCATCTCTGTTATCAAATAAAATACTAGCTAGGGTTTTGGCTAGCTCGGTCTTACCTACGCCAGTAGGCCCTAAGAATATAAAGGTTCCTAGAGGTCTATTAGGATCCTGTAATCCGATATGTGTCCTTTGTATCGTTTTAGCAACTTTTTCTATAGCAGCTTCTTGACCTACAATCTTGGCTTCCAGTTCTTGTTTTAAAGCTGCTATATGCGCGTCCTGATGATGGATTATACGTTTAAAAGGAATGCCCGTAGTACTAGAAATGACAGATGCTACATCTTCTATGGTCACAGGATATTTTTTTGTTCTTAGCTCTTGCTCCCATTTAGACTTTTCTAGATCCAATTTTTCAAGCAATCTTTTCTCTTGGTCTCTAAGTTGAGCGGCTTCTTCGTATCTCTGATTCTTGACGGCCTTATTTTTATTTATTTTTATCAGCTCTATGTCATCTGCCAGCTTAGTAATTTTGTTAGGTACTTGCATATGGCGCATGTGTACACTAGCTCCTGCTTCGTCCATCACATCAATTGCTTTATCGGGCAATAGGCGATTACTTATATAACGATCAGCTAAATCTACACAAGCTTTTATAACGTCTGGAGTATAAGTAACAGCATGATATTCTTCATAGGTTTCTTTAAGATTGTTTAGAATCTCCACAGACTCCATGATACTCGTTGGCTCCACCATCACTACCTGAAATCTACGGCTCAAAGCACCATCTTTTTCTATATATTGTCTGTATTCACTAAGTGTTGTAGCACCAATACATTGTATGTCTCCCCTTGCTAGCGCGGGTTTTAAAATATTAGCAGCATCTAAAGCTCCTGCCGCGCTACCTGCACCTACAATGGTATGTAGCTCATCTATGAATAAAATGATTTGTTTGGATTTGATAAGTTCATTCATGATAGCTTTGATACGCTCTTCAAACTGTCCTCTATATTTAGTTCCTGCCACAAGTGCTGCTAAATCTAAGCTTACTACTCGTTTGCCTAATAGTGTTTTAGCTACTTTGCCATGCATAATCTGCAAGGCAAGACCTTCGGCAATTGCCGTTTTTCCTACGCCTGGCTCGCCAATTAGAAGTGCATTATTTTTTCTCCGCCTACTTAAAATTTGTGCAACCCGCTCTATTTCTTTTTTTCTACCTATAATAGGATCCAGCTTACCTTCCTCTGCCAGTTTACTTAAATCTCTACTAAAACTATTAAGTACCGGGGTTTTGGATTTGTCCTCATCTGTATGGGTATGTTTAGTAGATGAACCAAGATCTTCACTCATGTTATCTTCTCCATTTCTAGCAGATTCATCCATCGTATCCTGGAGTTCCTGAGCAATTACATAGTACTCACCTAACCTATGAACCACAATTCGCTCTATAATTTCATAAGTAATGTTAAATTCACTCAAAACATTCGTAGTGGTAATATCAGCATTTTTAATTACAGCCAACAATATATGTTCCGTGCCTACAGCCTCACTTTTAAGGGCTCTAGCATATTGTTGCGTAAGTTTTAATAAACTTTCTACTTCGGGGGTAAGCCTTATTCCATTTGCCTGCACATTGTCTGTGGTAAAAGCCTGCATATCTTCTTCATGTTCATGCTGGTCGATCCGTTCTAGTGCACTACGCAATTCTTCTATAGGCGTACCTAAAGCATGCAAAATCTTATATGCTAGACAGGACTCATATTGTAATATTCCTAACAAGATATGAAGTGGTCTAATAGAGTTACTCTGCAACTTTAATGCTTCTTTTCTACTTAAGGCAAGAATCTCTTTAGCTTTTTGAGTTAAGTTAATAGACATGATGTATGTTTTAATTGAAGGAAAAATATACAATAAATATACTAAATTACTAGGTTAGATCTATACTGCTTTGGATAAAATGCATGATTTTTTTAAAATATGACCTGCTTCAGGCCCTACACAAAACAACAGATCTAAGATACTCAAATTAGCATTAAATATCGTGCCAAACACTTGTCGATAAGGATAAGGATGGTATTGATTTCGCTCACTAAAGTGTACTTGGGGCCGAATTAGGTTTCTTACATCTACGATACAATCAGGTGGATGATGCACATATTCGCTGGTAGCCTTGATGCTTTTTCTTATTTGTAATATTTCTAAACAAGTATTAAGGAAAGCACAATTAAGTTGATAAAGATATTCGTACGGTTGGAAAAATATTTGTTGAAAGTAGTCTGCCAAATATTCAAAATAAGGTGCCTTTCCATAGGCTGTACAGATCGAGTGCCAGTGACATATTGACCATTTTTGATGAGGGTCAATCTTGATGTCTTTATATTGAATTTTCTTTTTACCTCCTTGTACAGGTACACTAAGCCTATCTACCCGCTGAGAGCTAAGAATATAACATCGATTGCTATAAGTTTGCTTTTGATAATTTCCACAAATCTCTAATTCTATATGATCATAAGATAGCAACCATGTAAAGTACTCTAGACAAGGCAGAAAATGTAAATCTATGAGTAAAGTATCAACACCCAAATTTTATCAGCTATTAAAGGTGTGTCAGGGCTGGAGCCCTGACACCACAAACAAAAAGAAAAGCTAGGCCAAGTAGTTTACTTGGCCTAGCTCCCACTAACCAATTTGACAATTATTCTGCACCATGAATAAGCTTCATCAGTTTTTTATTGAATATAATAAAGGGTAACCCTACTATCACACATATCCAGAAAATGAGTTGAAACACTGCTAAATCACCCATATTTTCAGATTGTTTGCCGATCCATGCAGCTAGATATTGAGAAAAGCCGATCGCTGCAAAATAAATTCCCATAATAGAAGCACCAATACGCTGAGGAGCTAATTTGGTCACAAAGGACAAAGATACCGGCGATAAACATAGCTCTCCAATCGTATGGAAAAGATATGCATTAATGAGCCAGTGCAAGGAAGCTTTCTCAATGCCTGGAATTTGCCGTTGTAAGGCAGCTCCTACCATAAATAAAAATCCGACGCCCACCATCACATTTCCGATACCCAGTTTATAAAAAGATGAGATGGTATATCTGGACGCTATTTTTAGCCAAATAAATTCTACAATCGGGCCTAGGAGAACAATAAAAATTGGATTAACGGCCTGAAACATACTAGCAGGTACTTCCCAACCTAGAATATATCTATTCGTATAGTTTTCTGCATACAGATTCATCAATCCCCCAGCTTGTTCAAAAGCCATAAAGAAAGTGAATATCGCTATAAAAGATATAACAAGTGCCCATATACGATCCTTTTCCTCTTTGGTAAAAGGGGTTTTATCTATAGAGGTTTTAACAGCCGTCTTTTTCAAATCAGCCTTTGTAGTTACTCCTACACCAGCTAAATACCTTTGGCCTGCTAAAAAAATAACAATACCAAATAACATGCAGACTCCAGCTAATCCAAAGCCATAATGCCATCCATGTACCTGTCCTACATAACCTACTGCTAAAGAAGAAAGAAGGCCTCCTAAATTAATTCCCATGTAAAATATAGTAAAGCCGCTATCTCTTCTTTGATCTCCCACTGCATAGAGATCTCCTATAAGCGTAGAAATATTAGGTTTTAGAAGACCTGTTCCTGAGGCAATAAAGAAAAGACCAACCATGAATAAAATTTCATTCTGCATGGCTAGCAAGAAATGACCGATACAAGCTAATATGCCACCCCATAATACAGCAGCCTTTCGGCCTATATATCGATCTGCAATAAAGCCTCCTGGTATTCCCAACACATAAACAGCCATGGTATAAATCCCATATAGCTCTAAAGCATTCGCAGCCTCCCACCCCAGCCCTCCTTTAGCACGATCTACTAAAAAAAGTACCAATATGGCTCGCATGCCATAAAAACTAAATCTTTCCCACATTTCCGTCAGAGAAAGTATAAATAAACCTTTAGGATGTCCTAAAAAATTAGTATTGGTTAGATGTTTCGTTTGGCTCATATATTAGATTATAAATATTTTTCAAAATTTCGCATCAAGCTTCTCCAACTAATTTTAAGTTGTCATTAGGCAGATTGTTAACCTTCAGAAAATCTTGGATTAGGTTGAAAAAACAAGTCGCAAAATACGTCTATAATTTGAATTGTACAAATAAGTTTAAAAAATGTGACAAAAAGTAAACCCCTACCTGGCGCAGAAATCCTTCTTCCGTGCCAGAGGTAAAGTATAACTAGAGAAAAACATGGGTGTTTGGTAAACCAAACATGAGGGTGTTGAAAGAACTCTAATACCGCTGGCATATACGATTATATGGACAAGTGGTACAGTATAGCAGATTATTCGTTTGTATAAAGGGTGTATGAGGGTCTAGTATTTCCTCAAGTAAAATAGCTAACTCAGCTTCAAATTCATCTTGATAATCAGTTATATCCGCTATGTAACCACCTTCTTTGTCAGTTTCTTGTTTTACCATTACGCGTGGATCAAAATTAGGTTCAAAGATAGACCGAGTATTCATGATGCCAGGCATAATTTTATAAGCAGCATATTTAACGTCTTTTTTTAAAATCCAGGCATATAACAGTGTTTGAAAAATAGCCTTCTTTCTTTTTGATTGGTCCCTGTCGAACAAATCCTTGATTGTATCTACATATTTTTCATCGCTACCTGTTTTGTAATCGATGACGCGTATCGTGTCTTCCTTTAAATCTACTCGATCTATAATTCCTCGAAGTGCAATTATTCTACCCCCTTTAAGCTTAAAATACGCTATTAAACGCTCTTGTTTGCCTAACTCAAGACCTACGAGTATAAATGGTGCATATTTTTCATCAACTACCAAGACCCTATTTATTACTTTTTGTAACACCTCTTGTTCTATAAGATGTTCGCCCTTCCACTGTAAATCATGGTCATGATATAAATTTTTTGCTAATGTTTGTGCTATTACAAAACGTACTTGTTTCTTCAATGCTATCATATCTTGTATCTGTATAACAGCTGGTTGGTTAGGCAACTGCAGCGATGCATATAATTTCTCCATTACTTCATGAAACAAGCTACCAAATCGAATTGTTCCTGTATCTTCCACAACCGGCTTGGATGGGATTTTTAGTTCGAGTATATAGCAAAAATAAAATTTAAGGCTACAATCCATATAGGTATTCAACGCAGCCGGGGTTAAAGTCCGTGTTATTTCTCCTTGCCTTACTACAAATTCTTCTAACTTTTCTAGAATAGCTTTATCCTTCTGAATAACAATAGGATGTATAGTTGGCGTGTAGACACTAGCAGGTATATGGTGCTTTTCTATCGGTAGGTGGCTCTCATAAAGAAGTTGCCACAAATACCTACTCATCTCTTTTTGATTGTTTGCTCCTGAAGGTGCTCCGTAGGTAATATATACTTGCTTCGCACGTTGCAGCAATCTATAGAAATAATACGCATCTAGTGAAGCCTGGAAAGTATCTAAGGTAGGTAACCCATACCCTTTTCTAAGATTATAAGGAATAAAAGATCCTTGGCTCCTGTTAGCTGGCAAATTCCCTTCATTCATACCCAGTATAAAAACATGCTCAAAATCTAGATTAGCCGTTTCCCAAATACGCATGAGTTGAATTCCATCTAATGAACTTTTTTGGTTGAGCGGTAATCGAATAGGCTGAATGAGTTGACGAAAAAGCTTTGTAAAACTATCCAGATCTACCTCCAAGAGTAGACCTACTGATTGCTGCAATTGACTAAACTCTTCTTGCAGTTGAGTTAAGGCTTGCTTTTCGAGTGGTAGTAATAAATCTTCTTTAGTACCTAACTCAGCGGTTAAAAGTGATATAATATCAATAAAATACTGGGTAATATTTGCACCAGGTAATAGGCACTTAAAAAGTAACTGATAAAGTTCACTCAATGATGTGAGTACTTTTTGAGGAATATATCTACTATAATTTTCGATGAGAGATTGAATAGTTTGTGTGGCTAGCTCTTGGTTATAATACTTGATGGGTGTTTGCTGAAGTAAGCCGATGATTGATTGGCTAGGGAAATAGCCAGCTGGACAGGTAGGTTGTCGAATAGCAACTTGCAACGCTAGCAATTGCTCAATGATTCGGTAGCTCGCTGTATGTGTAATCGGATATCCCAATGTGGTACTTACAGATTGAAGCCTACTAGGTAGCGCATGCAACATGGGTAGCAGTAATGCTTCATCTGCCAATACAATCACTACTTGGTTGGGTTTAAAGTTATTTCCCTGTTCTTCTACCAACTGTTGTAGTCGTGTGCCTATTATTTGTGCTTGCCCTATTAGCGTATTCGATTCAAAAAAAATTATTTTTTTAGGCTCTGTTTGGATTCTAGCTGGAAAGGGATGCTTAAAACTTGCTTGAAAGTAGGATTTTTCTTGATGTTCCCTTAGATAATATCCTGCCTCTTGGTTTTCATCATTCATATAATAGGCATCAACATCCCAATAAAATTCTGTAGGGATATGCCGATGGAACCAAGCAAAAAGTTTTTCTTCTGCAGGATGTAACGCATTAAATCCTACAATGAATAGACGTTCGTAATTAGCAAGTAGTGCTACCTCTAGATTATCATATATTTTTCTATAGCAAAGGCCTAAATAGCCTATATTGTCTTTTAACAACTGAGTTGTAAAGTCATCATAAACTTGGGGTAATACCTTCCATAACTGTAAGAAATCTTGCTGTTGGCTAGATAACCGCGTTTCAAACGTTTTCCAAAAAGACTTGATAGCTTCCTGTTGAGCTTCAGTAAGATATTCATCAGGTAAAGTTAATACCTTCTGCTCATATAAATTGGCAAACAATTTTTTTGGGTCAACTAGACATTTATCTATGATATCAAAGTCTTGTAACAACATAGCTCCCCATCCATAAAATCGCTCGAAAGACTCTTTGTTGAAATGATGCTTTTGGAAAGTTTCGTACAGCAGAATAAGAAGATCAAGCGTAGATGCCAGCTTCATTTTACTAAGATCTAGTATCCATGATTCTAGCGTTAACACTTGAGGAAGTGAGTTAGTTTTACGACTTCTTTTACGTACAATCTGCTGAAAAATTTCTACTCCTTTTTTATTAGGCAATATAATAGTAGAATTAGCTATATCCGCTTCATGTTTCGAATATAGTTCTTGGACCACTTCTTCTAGGAAAGTGTGTGATGTATGCATGTTGCCGTTCAGATGGAAGATTAGGGTTTACTAAAATAAACTTCATTGGGGTAATATTCCTAATCGTTAACCTGTTTAGATGGGTTATGCAATGCCAGCAATGAGATCTTGACATCACATCAAGCTTTTTCGTGCTTTTTGCAGCTACTCGGCGTAACCAAACAGAGATAGGCATCACTCGGCAAAGCCGAGCGACTTTAGTGGAGAAAGTTACTAATAAAAATACCCTATAAAGAAACTAAGTAAGTTTCATTCTGCTTTAAGCTTCTCAATAGTTTCTTTGGGTAATTCGGTTATTTCTTGAATAGATTTTATATCATACCCCTTGTTAATCATATTCTTAGCTATAGCTATACTTCCTTCTCTTATTCCTTCCCTTTTTCCTTCTCTTTTAGCTTCTCTTTTAAGCATTTGTCCGTATGTCATAATAATCTTTGGTTTATCTGGAAACACTTCTTCTACAAATTTATGCATTTTCCTGCCTATCTTAAAATTTGCAAGTGAATCAGCGTACTTTAACATGCTATGTATATAATCTTCACCAACCACCTTAACACATGCATGAAAGACTCCTTGATAGGCAGAAAGATTTAATTTAAACCCCCCATCAAAACTGTGTTTGAGCAATATTTCCATGGGCGCACATAATCCATGTGTTAATAGCTCCTCGTCACTTATTTGCATTAAGTTAATCAGATAGTAAAATAAATGAATATGCTCTTTACCATCAATGGTATATCGGTAATAGCCGATGGGCTCACTTAAGTGAGAAGATGGTGCTTTCTGACCGTTGTATAAAAGCAAATTAATGATTAATGGCCACTTGTCATATCCTGCCTTTACACATGCTTCTAAAACATCCATATCATAACGTAAGTAACGAATCTGCATGATAGGATCTTCTTTACTTTGATGCTCAATGCCTAAAATAACATCTTCTCCTTGTAGCATAGAAGCTCTGTAAAGTATATCTCGATGCCGCTTTTTAAGCTCTAAATCTGTATTACTGCGGTCAATCCTATATAAACTTTCCCAAATAACTTGCTGCTTTAAATGAGGAGGTATGTACTGCTTAAGAAAATCCTTTGTAACAGCAGGATGCTCCAGGCTTCTACAGAAAAAGGCATCATGTTTAGATCTAGCCATCAAACAAATTTTAACAAAATTATTAATTTATTGATACGAATCAATAAAAATTGAACATTTTAGTTGACAATAGTTTATAGACTAAATCTAAGCTGCTACGTTGATAGAAATTTTAATTCAAGGGCAACAATCAAACTTAAAATGGTAAGACTTTTATGCCTTAGTTCTCCCAACAAACCTTTAAAGCTCCTTGTTTATAGAGGACATGAATCTTTAGATGGAGTTCTTTAGCTTCCATTTCAAGTTGTTCAGCCCGTCGTTTGGTATTAGAAGTCCCTATAATCAAAGTCTTGCATTCAAAATGTTCTACGAGTGACCTTAGAGATGACACACCATTTCGCTCTATAACCAAGAAATCTACCTGAAGTTTCTTATTAATTAGGGGCCAATGTGTAACCGGTTTATCAATAAAAACAAACATCTTTTTCCCCCAAACCCCTACCCTCATATCTTCCCAGTTTCGTATAGGCATTTCAGGTAATTTAACAGCTTCGATAAATGTACATTGCTCATTCGTATGGATACCCATAGCTAACTGGCTGGGCTGAATATGGTAATTAAACTTTTTATCTTCTTTTCTAAACTGCTCATCTACAAGTAATACATGATGACTACCCTTAAAGAATCCTACTACCTGATGAGAAGGAATGCTATAAAAAATTACACCCTGGTGAGAATGTCTTTGTAAAATTTCCTGGATAGCACTTAGACTAAGCAATAACGCACATCCACTAGCCAAAAGAAGCAGTCGAAATTTTTTTCTCTCTAAAAACACAAGCAAGATTATGAGCAACCCATACCACAGAAATAAGCGAGGAGCAGGCAGATACATGTTTTCTATCACACTATACGGAAGACCATTAACCCAACCTACAAATTGATTGACTAGCCAAGTTATCCACTCCAACACCCATGCTATAAGAACGCTTAACCCAGTCCACCAACAAGTAAATAACACCCCTAAGCCCAATGTAAAAATGAGAAAGGCTGCTGGTACTACTACCCAATTAGCAAATATAAAATAGCTGGGAAATCGATGAAAATAATATAAATTGATGGATGTGGTAACCAATTGTGCAGCCAGCGATACAGAAGTCCATAGCCAAAGTTGGCGCAGGATCAGATTATTCAATTGGAGCCATCGGTAGATTTTAGGTTGGAGATATAAAATCCCCCATACAGCCAAGTAAGACAACTGGAAACTAACTGAGAAAATTAGTGTGGGCTTAAATATCAACAACACAAAAGCTGAAGCTGCCAGAATATTATATATATTGCCCGTTCTCCGTAATAATCTTCCTACCACTAGCAAGCTAAACATGAGCGTAGCCCGCAATACAGAAGGTGCAAATCCAGTTATACCCGCATACATCCAAAGCCCTATCAATACAAGTAAACTACCGAACCATCTAGTTTGCTTAGATTTATTCAGTCTATACAGCAACAGACTAAGTAGCCAATACAATATTCCTACATGCAATCCAGAGACTGCCAATACATGCATGGTACCTGACCCCGCATACGCATCTCGCATCACATAGTCCAGTTCGTCTTTGATACCTAATACTAAAGCAAGTATAATACTACGTTCTCTATTTGACGGAATATGCTGTATTAGTATCTCTTTACACATCCTAGATGCCTTTAAAAAGAAAGCTTGTATGTGATTAGGAGGTACATACTCAATCTTTTGAATAGCAGATGGAGCTACACGATGTTGGTAATAGATATTTTCATGACTTAAAAAAGTTTTATAATCAAATTCATTAGGATTTAGCGGGGCATCAATAAATTGTGGAGCACCTAAAATTATGTAGATATCGCCATATGCAATTGTATTTGTAGATGGATGAGTTATATGCAGACGTACCTGATCCGTTAGGTCTAACCACCGGTTGTCTACTTTTACTTTTTGTATGCTTACCGTAACAGATAATCGATCTTCTCTTTTAATAGCATCTTCTAGAGCAACTGCCACATAAGCTTTTATACTAGATAATGGCAAATTACACTCATTTTTATACTTCAAAAGACATAAAGCACCTGCAAGGAATACACTGACTAAACCTATCACTCCTACCCAAGGATTCAATATATGCAACCTAGTACGAATCAGAATTATAACTAAAACTAGATAGCAACTAACTGTTATAGCCATGCACAACCCTATGATATCAGCAGATAGAGGTTGATAGTATGCCCATAGAATGCCTCCAATAAAAATAATGGTAATACGTACAAAAGGGAGCGTAGACCAGAAAGACATGCTTTAAAATTAAAATACTACAAAAAGTATCAAGCAAAGAATACAAATAATAAGAATTTAAAGTCAAAACTTGGCAGAATATGCCTATTAGTATGCAAATATGAACAAATCCTATAGAAATAAAAAATTATAAGTGCTTGATAAACTTTCTACACAACCGCTGTTTATAAAGTAATAGACTTCTTCTAAGCTATACTTGCTTTTAACCTTTCAACTAAATTAGTAATGTTTTTACAGGGGTTGTTTTGCCTGATTGACGAGGACCTACTACTCTGACTACCGGAAATTGCTGTGCTACATGTAAAATTTTTTCAATGATAGTTCTAGGTATCATATAAGCCATATTGGACAGATTGAAACTCTAACTTTCAATCTGTCCATTTAATATGTGGTTTTGGCAAATTCTCCAGATTATAAAAATTTTTTATACATCACTTAACTAGATATTAAGGAGCATAACTGGACTCCCAATTTTTATCAAACTATACCCATACATGTTAGATATAAAGGAAGTAATCTTATATTTGTCTGGTAAATTATTAGGTTTATACTTCAACAAATTAGTTTTGTATAACTTAGCTATCAGAAGACTTATTCCCATAGCATTAACCTATTTTTAAGTATGCATACATCGTATGATCTTATTATTATTGGAGGCGGACCCGGTGGATACGTAGCTGCTATCCGAGCAGCTCAACTTGGCATGCGCGTGGCAGTGGTAGAACAAGAAGCCCTTGGTGGTGTCTGTCTAAATTGGGGGTGCATTCCTACAAAAGCCCTTCTTAAAAGTGCTCAGGTGTTTGAATATATTAAACACGCAGCTTCTTATGGTATCCAAATTCAAGAAGCCGCTCCTAACTTTACTAACATGATTCAGCGCAGTAGAGGTGTAGCAGAAAACATGAGTAAAGGCATACAATTTTTATTCAAAAAACATAAAATTGACACCCTATATGGAGTAGGTAAGCTTAGTAGCCGGACAACCGTATCAGTAAAAGACCAACAAGGTAAAACAAATAGCTACCAGGCTACTCATATCATCTTAGCTACTGGTAGTAGGAGTAGATCACTCCCTAATCTACCCATCGACGGTAAAAAGGTGATCGGATATCGAGAAGCGCTAATTTTACCTCAACAACCTAAATCGATGGTTATTGTAGGAGCAGGAGCTATTGGAGTAGAATTTGCTTATTTTTATAATGCTATAGGTACGTCTGTAACTTTAGTAGAATACATGCCTCGCGTATTACCCATAGAAGATGAAGATATATCTAAACAGTTGACCCAAACGTTTACACAAGCAGGTATCCAGGTGCTCACGAGTACTGAAGTTACAGGATATACCCATCAAGGTAGCCAGTGTCAGGTAGAACTTAAAAACCAAGCAGGTACTCAAAAAATTTCGTGTGATGTAATCTTGTCTGCCGCAGGTGTTATCAGCAATCTGGAACATATAGGATTAGAAAAGGTCGGTATATCTGTAGAAAAGGGTAAAGTGGTAGTAGACGATTTTTATAGAACCAATGTACAAGGAATCTATGCCATTGGAGATATAGTCAAAGGACCTGCCCTAGCTCATGTAGCTTCTGCAGAAGGTATCCTTTGTGTAGAAAAAATAGCTGGACTTGAACCTACTCCACTAGATTATATGAATCTACCTGCTTGTACCTATAGCCAACCTGAGGTAGCCTCTGTAGGCTATACCGAGCAAGCTGCAAAAGAAGCTGGATATGCGATCAAAGTAGGTAAATTCCCTTTCTCAGCTTCAGGCAAAGCGCAGGCAGCAGGTGCCCCAACAGGATTTGTTAAAGTGATCTTCGATGCGCAGTATGGAGAATGGCTAGGAGCACACATGATCGGACACAACGTTACTGAAATGATCGCAGAAGTAGTAGCTGCTAGGAAGCTAGAAACTACAGGACATGAAATTATCAAGTCTGTGCATCCACATCCTACGATGTCGGAAGCTCTTATGGAAGCTGTGGCTGCTGCTTACCAAGAAGCTATTCATATTTAGGGTATATTTTTTAGTAACCACCAACGATCTAGTAGACTTCTTCTGAAACCAAGGATTGGGTTCTCTGGGCAGGAAGGAATTTGTGAGAAACCGAAGTTTACTACAGTAAATAAATATGAAGAATCAATTACTGACGAACCCAGGGGACTCAAGGCGACGGTTTCGGAGGAAGTCTAATGAATATTTAACGGAAGGGTTATCTCATAAAAATCTTCTTCTCAAGTTCCTCTAAGCTTAATTGCGTAGCTTCGAGAGCTAAGGAACGCTCTATCGTCCAATGAGGATTTAGTTTTTTACGAATCAATCCGAGCATCTTAGGTACTGCTACCAGGATTAATGATTCATATTTTTTTTCTTGCATCAGATGATCCAAATTATGTACTATTTCGTTAACAAAAGCATGGCTTTCAATATCTTTATTGCTAGTATGAGGATCATAGAAATGTCGCCCGTCAATACTCCGCCCACTCTTCTTAGGATCAGGTTCATGGGTATGCAACTCGTGGTTAGACATTTCTAAAATAATACCATGAAGTTTCCGTTCTAACCCAACAGCAAAATACGCCCGTGCAGCATCTGCAACAATAACAAGTTTACGATTCATAATTGCTTTTCATAAATTTTTAAATTTATACTATAGAGCTACTTAAAGAAACTAACTTATTAAATTATTTTCTATATTTCACCATATTTTAATTTTTAAGCCAAGCAGCCAATAAATCGATACAAAACCTTCCATCTTTTTGTCTCTATTAACTTATTAACCATCGAAAGTGCATCACTTCATCAAGCAATAAATTAATTTCCAACATCAGCCACTTTCACGTCTATCCACAACAAATAATCATCTAGTTCCACCCGCTCTCCTTGTAGGGTATCTACTACCTTAAACCGTAGCGCCTGCGTCTCCTGACAAATATAAGCTTGGTAGAGAGTAATAGCTTTTTTTACAAAATCATCTTGGGAAGCTATGATAAGCTGTATTTTGTCTTGTACTGCCAACCCCATTGCCTTGCGTATATTTTGTACCCTATTTACTATATCTCGGGCTATACCCTCCTGCCGCAATTCATCTGTAACAGTTATATCCAATGCCACCGTAACTCCTTCATGGCTAGCTACAGACCAACCTGGAATATCTTCTGACATGATTATCACATCCTCCAGAGAAAGATTAATATCTTGCGAACCGATATGAAGTGTTATTGTTTGTTGCTTTTCCAAAGCATGTATATCCGTTTGTGTAAGACCAGCAAGCGCTTCTGAGATAGGTTTAATTTCTGCTTTATAACGCTGAGACAACTGTTTAAAATTAGGTTTAACCTTCTTAGCAACTAACCCGCTTTTATCGTCTATGTAGGTAAGCTGCTTAACGTTTATTTCGGATAAGATTAGGTCTGCTACATCTTCTATTTGTGCCCGCATATCCTCGTCTGTTATAGGCACAATAAGCTTGGTAAGCGGCTGCCTAACTTTGATATTATGTTTCTTTCTCAGCGAATGTACCAATGATACGATGGTTTGTGCTTGTCGCATCTTAGCTTCTAAGTCTAGATTAATGGCTGTTGCATCTACTATAGGCCAATCGCTCAAATGAATAGAATGCGCTTGTTCTACGACCTGAAGATCTAGATATAAACGCTCAGTATAGAAGGGAGCAATGGGCGCTGCAAGTTGCGCAACTGTCTTTAAGCAGGTATAAAGGGTCTGGTAAGCGGCCGTTTTATCTGGACTTGGTTCACTTTTCCAAAAGCGCTTTCTATTTAAACGTACATACCAATTACTCAAATCGTCTACCACGAAATCTTGAATAGCTCGACAAGCTTTAGTAGGTTCATAGGCATCAAGTTCAGCAGTGACCAACTGAATTAAACTATGCAATCTAGAAAGTATCCAACGATCAATTTCTGGTCGTTTTGACAAAGGTATCGATTGTTCCTCAAACTTAAATCCATCTAAATTGGCGTATAGTGCAAAAAAATTATACGTATTGTACAACGTAAAGAAGAACTTTCGCACTACTTCTAGCGGACCTTCTGGATCAAATTTAAGATTATCCCAAGGATTGGCATTACTAATCATATACCAGCGGAGTGCATCGGCCCCATATGTTTGGATAACTTCAAAGGGATCGACAGAATTTCCCAATCTCTTAGACATTTTATTTCCATTTTTATCTAAGATCAGGCCATTAGAAATTACATTTTTGAAAGCAACCCGATCAAATAACATCCCCGCAATAGCATGTAAGGTAAAAAACCAACCCCGTGTTTGGTCCACGCCTTCTGCAATAAAATCCGCTGGGAAATTTTGTTCAAAAACGGCTTTATTTTCAAAAGGATAATGCCACTGGGCATAGGGCATCGCACCAGAATCAAACCAAACATCAATCAGGTCAGTGACCCGATACATCTTTTTGCCTGACTTACTCACCAGAACAATCTGATCTACATATGGACGATGTAAATCAAAATCTGCTGGAAGCAGTTGTTGCATCAATCCCGCCGCTATGGCCTTTTTGACTTCTTCTTGAAGTTCTTGCAGCGAGCCAACACATACTTCTTCTTCGCCATCTTCTGTACGCCAAATAGGTAAAGGGGTCCCCCAAAAACGATCTCGGCTTAAATTCCAATCTACTAGATTTTCTAGCCAATTTTCAAAACGGCCTGTCCCTGTAGAAGCAGGCTTCCAATTAATAGTCTTGTTTAATGCTATCAGCCGATCCTTATACGCCGTAGTTCGAATAAACCAAGCATCCAGCGGATAATACAAAATAGGTTTATCCGTACGCCAGCAGTGGGGATAGTTGTGTTCGTATTTAGCTACTTGAAAAGCTTTATTTTCTTGCTTAAGCTTAATCGCTATCAACACATCTACCGACTTATAATCGGGCTGTTGCCGTACACTTTCAGGTTCATAGTCTTCCTTGACATACTTACCAGCCCAATCTGTGATCTCTTCTACAAATCTGCCTTGTTTATCTACAATCGGAACTTGGTTGCCTTCTCGCTCAACAGTAATAGAAGGGATATTTAATTTTTGAGCAAGACGCATATCGTCTGCTCCAAACGTAGGAGCAATATGTACAATACCGGTACCTTCCTCAATAGTTACAAAGTCTCCAGCTACAATCTTAAAGGCAGGGGAAGTAGGTTGTACATACGGTAAAAGTTGTTCGTATTCGAGCCCTACTAGCTCTTTGCCCTGATATCGTTCTACTATCTCCCACGGTATATTCGGTTGTCCTGGTCGATAATTGGCTACGGCTTGGCTATCAGAAGAACCTGTAAAAAAACGAGGTAAGACCGCTTCAGCCAAAATAACTTGTATCGGTTTTTCTGTATAAGGATTATAAGTATGAACCTTAACATAAGTAATACTTTCTCCTAGAGCTAGGGCACTATTACCAGGTAAGGTCCAAGGGGTGGTAGTCCAGGCCAGCACATAATCTTGTTCGGTATTTTTAAGTTTAAACTGAGCTACGACACTAAGGTCTTTAACTGACCTATAACAACCAGGCTGATTAAGTTCATGCGAACTCAATCCTGTACCAGCAGCGGGAGAATAAGGTTGTATGCTATAACCTCTATAAAGTAGTCCTTTGACATAAAGCTGTTTCAAAAGGTACCAGATAGACTCTATATAGTCACGGTCAAAGGTAATATAGGGATGCTGGATGTCTAGCCAATAACCTAGCTTTTCCGTCAGCTTTTCCCACTGATCTTTATAACGCATCACCGTCTGGCGGCACTGCGCATTATATTCTTCAATACTGATTTTATGGCCGATTTCTTCTTTGATGATGCCTAGCGATTTTTCTACTTGCAGTTCTACAGGTAATCCATGCGTATCCCAACCACTTTTTCGTTTTACTTGATAACCTTGCAAGGTTTTATAACGACAGAATAAATCTTTCAGCGCCCTAGATAGTACATGGTGAATACCAGGTTCTCCATTCGCAGAAGGAGGGCCCTCGTAAAAAGTAAAGCTAGGTCTACCTTCCCGATTCTTAATAGAGCAAACGAACGTATCATTCGCTTGCCAAAATTCATTTATCTCTTCAGCTATTCGGACTAGGTCTAGCTGTTTATATTCAGGGTATTTTCTCATGAAAAAGTTTGTACGTGCAGCAAGTATATTTCTAACAAATATATAATCTAGCTTACTTAAGTATACAATAAGTTATGATTTACAGCGATAAATAGTTGTTCTCAAAGACACAAATTTAGTGTGAAAATTTAAAAAGCCTACCTATTTAATCTTTTCGTAGCGGGTCTATTCTCAACTCTTAACAACTTAATATCTTATATACATTGTCTCTTATCTTATATCCATGTGATTACTTTTTATTGATTATCCCAGAAACCCACTGACCTGCTAGATATTAGACTTCTTCCGAAACCAAGAATTGGGTTCTCTAGGCAGGAAGAAATTTGAGAGAAACCGGAGTTTACTTTAGTAAATGAGAATAAATATGAAGAACCAATTACTGACGAACCCAGAGGATTCAAGACGACGGTTTCGGAAGAAGTCTATTTTTGAAATTTTTATAGGGAATCTCTTATAACTATGTATTTTTTACTAATACCCAAAATTCAATTATCTTGCACTTTATCTATACTATGCCGCTATCGATAGAACACTCGTCACACTAGACTTATATTGCTACCTTATCACAATTCTTAGCTTCATGGCCTCTTATAAGCAGTTATTAAGGATTCTTAGACAGCATTTATGCTAGCTTTATAGCTTAAAACTTATTATTATGAAACATGTAAAAAATAAATTACTAGCCTGGTTTTTGCTCTGTTTAATATCCTGTATATGGGGCACCTCTTATATACTTGTAAAAAAAGGACTACAAGTTTTTTCTTCTATAGAAGTGGCGACATTACGTATTGTTGCCGGAGCACTCTTCCTATTACCTATCTCTTTATCTCAACTACCTAAATTAAATACAAGCCAGTGTAAGTGGCTGCTTCTCTCAGGACTTGTAGGCATCTTTATACCCGCTTTTTTGGTTGCTAAAGCTCAAACACAACTTAATAGCGCAATTGGTGCTATACTTAACTCGTTGACCCCTGTTTTTGTTTTATTGGTAGGAGTAGGATTATACAAGCAGAAAATCCATAATCATGAGTTACTAGGAGCAGTATTGGGAATAATAGGAAGTATGTTGCTTATACTGGTAGAGTCATGGAATCAAGTTGGTAATATTAACTATTATGCTTTAATACCAGTACTTATAAGCTTTTTATATGGTAATAATATTAATCTAACTAAATTTTATTTACACGATCTTACGTCAGGAACTATTGTTAGTGTTTCTTTATTGTTCATAGGTATTATTGCTAGCATCATACTTTTTACGCAAACAGAATTTTTAACAAAGCTTACAACTCTTGAAGGAGCTTACCAGGCTACGTTCTATGTAATTATATTAGGGGCTGTTTGTTTAGGTGTTGCCCTCATTCTGTTTACTACACTGATAAAACTGTCTTCTCCTGTTTTCGCCAGTCTAACATCTTTTTTTATACCTATTGTCGCCATTATGTGGGGAATTTTAGACGGTGAGGTACTAGGCTGGGGACATTACGTAGGGATGCTTCTGATTTTCTTGGGTGTATATTTTGTAAATATTCGTAAATAAGTCCATAAAGGCACTCTTCGCTAGCGCGGAACTTAGTTCCATTGCTTTTTCTCTAGTTATACTTTACCCCTGATACGGAAGAAAACTTCCACGACAGATTGGATATCAGTTAGAATTAACTTCTATCAAATGACCCCGTTTCAATTCAAAAATACGTTCCATTTTATTTAACAACACACGAGAATGGCTAACCATCACTACGGTAGGAACCTTCTCTAATATATCTGCTAAGATTTGTTTAGCTGATGGTTCATCCAGAGAATTGACCGTTTCATCCAAAATAATAATTTGTGGCTTGGCTTTCAGTGCTTCTTCTAACAGATGACGTTGATATTCGCCCCCACTAAAAGCTTGTTTTTTAAGTTTTAATCCATATTCATGCGCTTCTGCCACTAATTCTTGCATGAGGTGTAGTTGCGGAATATACGATAATACTTTACCTAAAGAAACAGGACTAATCTGGCTAATAGGTAAGTTACCATACATGGCACTACCTGAGTTTGGCTCAATAAGTCCAGCTATAAGTTGACATAATGTTGACTTACCCGCACCAGATGGTCCAAAAATACCGATTTTATCTCCGGGTTTAATAATTAAATCAACACCATCCAATAATTTTTTGGCACTAGTATGACTAAATGAAATCTGTTCCAATTCAATAGACTGGAGATCAAAATTTGTTAACTGAAGTGGTTTCTTTTCGGCAGGGAGATTGAGGATATCCAGCGTTTTATTGATATCGATTATCCCACCAAAAAATCGGGTAAAATTTTGTACTATTTCTGTTAATGGACTACGTATTGATATAATAAGGCTATAAACAAGAACTATTTTAGCTAACTCAACGGTTCCCTGGCTGTACCCAATCACCAATAAGCAAAAAACAATACCTGCACCTAGATAGAATATAAAATCCTGTATCAAGTATAACAGATAACTTACTACATTAAATACTTGCCAAGCATTAGCCTCCAAATTGAATAAACTTTTGAGCTGTAGATTATATGGTTCAGGATTAAAACGTATGGTAGCTGTATTATATAAGTTTTGTCCCATGGCCGCGGTTACATGATCCGTCAAATACCAAGCTTTATATTTAGCATGTGTATAATATTTTAAACAAAAGGAAGCTACAATGAGCCCCATATAAGATGCAGCTATAATACCAAAACAAAGCTTATCAGCAGTAAATAATGCAATGGATAAGCTAATGATTTTAGCAGTACTTGGAAAGATTGAAATGAAAGAAACACGCATAAAACCCCGTACACTTTGTGAAATTCGGCTAGTAGCACTGATAATTTCTTGTACTGTATATTTTTCTAATTGTTTTAGGCTAACTAGATGAGTCTTAAAGATTGTTTTTAAACGTATTTCTTTGATTGCTTGGTTAGTAACTGGGAAAAATGAAATTTCCCGTAGATTACGTAAATTTTTTATAAAAAACAGCAACACAAACAGCAAAATAGTATTCCATAGAAACCATGTTGCAGGCTTAAAATGAACCTCGGTGCTGATCAGATTTTTCCAGATATAAGGAGAATAAGTAGTAACACCAATATCAATACCTATTAGCAGCAAAGTTAAAAATGTTGCAAATCTTGCTTTTTTACTATCCCACAGGTAGGGTAATAGTAGTTTATAAATATTGATGATTTTTTTCATTTTAGTATCTAAGGTAGCAGGCGTAATTTATTTATAGCTGGGCATTTGTTCTACTAATCAGAAGAATCGTTTTAAATACAATCATGCAGCCTAGGCATGCCTAAGTACATAAAATATATATTTCAAACCATACCTATTTAAAAATATTGTAATTATTTATATGATAGCTAAATTTTCTACCATACTGGCTAATTTAGTAACACTAATAAGTTATATGATACATATCAATAAAAAAGCATATGAAATTCTTAAATTTAATCCTATTTACCTTTACATTGCTCATTATTCCATCCTGTACGGATATCGACAGGAGTCCTATAATGCACTACCTCTCAGCAATAAACAACATATCAGGAAAGCCTAAAACTGAAGGAAGGCTAAAGCAAGATTTATCACTTCTAAATGAAACGAGCATTGAAGAAGCGTGGAAAGAATTTTTTCAAGAACGAGGAGCATTAGCTATTTGGAATCAGGTGCAAAGAAAAAGAAGAAATCTGGAAATTATTAACCCTGAGTTTAATCTATATGACCTTGATATCTTCTCTGAAGAAGAGACATGGCAACAAGCAGACGAAGTAGCAGAAGGCTTTATAAAATATTTAATTTATCATCCTGAGCCAAAAATAGGAGCTCTATCATCTGATGGGTATAATACATCGTATCCAAAAACTATTACTTGCTTACCAACTTCTATACGGCAACTTACTAACTTAACACATCTCACCATAACTAATACTTGTCTAACAAGCTTACCAATTGACATATACAAGTTACCTAACTTGCGCCATATTAATTTAAAAACAAATCAGTTTCAACAATTACCTGAGGTTATCCTGCAAAGAGGTACCGAATTTTCTTGTGATAATAACCCTTGGTATAAACCCGAGGAATTAGAAAAACTAGACCTAACTCAACTATTACTTTATTATCAAATTCCTTATGAATTACGTATATTAAGCTTCAGTAAATTACAGGAATCAGTGTCCTGTATGCCATCAAAATACCTTTCAAAGCTCCCCAGCAATTTAAGCCAGCTTCCTCAACTGGACTTAATACAAAGGCTGAGTACAGCAGCAGCTTATCACCAAAAGCTTCCTTGTAATTTGCAGCTTTTACATGTTCAGAGTTTAACAGTACTCTGTGCAGATGTTTTAGCAAAACAACAACATCCCGATTATATTCAAGACCTAATTGAAAAATCTCTCCCTCAAGATTTACAACACGCAGAACGCATTGAGCTTATTAACCAAAAATGCCATGTAGAAGAAAGTAGGATTGTATATTTTAAACAATTCAACAATCAATTAATTCCTTTTAGCCTAGCACGGCCTCTATGTACGCTTAAAGATGTAGAAAATATATTTCAAGAATTTGCTAAAGGAAAAATAGATCTTTATTTAGTCCCACAAAGAGTATCCCTAAACGAGTAAAAATCGGTGCTATTCAGCAGATAAATTGATAAAATTATTTTGGGGACATGACTAAATAAGCTTAAAGTCCAAGGTTATTCTTAACTAGGTTTTGCTGAAAAAGACTAAAAGCATAAGATAATTATAGAGTTAAGAGAATAAAAAGGTTGAATAAATGCAAAGTCTTTTTAGTGAATATATCGAAAAAGTTTGCACTTGTTACTATATAAGTTCCTACATATTTATTCTACTCCTTACTATCATCTCTGCGAGGTGTTTAGTATCGGATGGTTGCAATATAGATAATGAAGGAGTAAATTTGGGGATAGCATATATAAAATCACGAGGATGGTATGGAAATAACATTACATAAGCTTGCTAGGACAACACCAGCAATAAGGAAAGAGATACAGCAGAGCAAATTAACCTATAAAGAACTGGCTAGAAAGTTTGGGGTGAGTGTAGATACAATATACCGGTGGAAGAGAAGAGACAATGTTCATGACAGGAGCCATGCACGGAAGAATCTTCTATCTTCTATCTTCTATCTTCTATCTTCTTTAAGCTCAATCCAGGAGCATATAGTTGTAGAATTAAGGAAGACGTTAGGCTTATCTTTAGATGATGTAACAGAGGTTATGAGAAGGTGTATCAATCCTGAGTTAACCAGGAGTTCGATATACAGAGCAATGAAGCGCTGTGGGGTAGCTAAGCGCCCGCAAGAGGGTGACTTAGCTACCTGGCAGCGTTTTGAAGAGACAACCGAACCTGGTTATATTCATATGGATGTGAAATACCTTACTAAACTTGGTGGTAAACGATCCTATGTTTATGTAGCTATTGACAGGCTAACAAGATATGTATATGTTGAAGTCCTCTATAACTTAGAGTCACAAACAGCGGCAGATTTTGTGGAGAGATTCGTAGTTTTCTTTCCTTATAAGGTTAAAAAGCTTATTACTGATAACGGATTTGAATGGACCGATAGATGTGCTGGCGGTATTAAAGATCAGGCTACTGGTATACATCCTGTGGATGTTGTATGTAATAAACATGATATTAAACATAAACTGACTAAAATTGGTAGGCCTCAGACAAATGGGATGGTCGAAAGGTTCAATAGAAGGATTAATGAGGCTATAGAGCAAAAGGCCAAAATAGATAAAAATTCAGGCAGAAACTCTTTTTACACGCATGAAGAACGAAATGAGTTTATTAAGAAGTTTGTCAATAATTATAATAACACCAGGTTGAGGTGCTTAAATTATAATGCACCTGCCATTATGTTATATGGCAATCGTGCGGAATATAACACGAAGGCAGGGATCTAGCTAGTGAACTACTTCCTATCAATATTAATAACAATTCAGAGTAGCTTTACATAAAAATTTTCAATATAATCTTTCTTTTTGCTAGATCCCTGCTAAAGTTACTTCTGACTTAATTGGGCTGATCGGGGCAGGGATGACGCAGCGTACGAAACCGCCAGTTTGCGTGAACAGAAAGGGCATAGGCCTGTAAACAGATACTAATATAGGTTTATTTATAAATAACCTGGATACCTGGATACATGCATACAAACATAACTACCAGCTAAAATTAAGTATAATAGAGATCTTGCATAACTAGCTTTTCGCTTTCACAAACAATCTTTTGCATAAGTTAAACAAGGCGTGTTGAACTGTAAATAGATTGTAAATCAATAGGCAGAAACCCTGGATTACTTCGCTATTGTCACTGCGAATGAATATGTGCAAAGAAGGAGATTTCAAGAAAAAATAAAAAAACGGCGACGACCTACTCTCCCGCCTTTTGGGCAGTACCATCGGCGCTGCTGGGCTTAACTTCTCTGTTCGGAATGGGAAGAGGTGGACCCCAACGCTATAGTCACCTAATTTTTTAATTTCTTTAATATGGTAGACAAATTAGTAAAAGCAAAGCGGAATTAAAAAGAAGCTATCGGGTAATTAGTATTGCTCAGCTTTGCCATTTCTGGCTTTACACCTGCAACCTATCAAGGTCATCGTCTATGACCACCCTTAAGAAGTCTCATCTTGAGGTGAGTTTCGTGCTTAGATGCTTTCAGCACTTATCTCTTACAAACGTAGTTACTCAGCGATGCAACTGACGTCACAACTGATACACCAGCGGTTTGCCCAACCCGGTCCTCTCGTACTAGGGTCAGCTCCCCTCAAACTTCTAACGCCCACAACAGATAGAGACCGAACTGTCTCACGACGTTCTGAACCCAGCTCGCGTGCCACTTTAATGGGCGAACAGCCCAACCCTTGGGACCTTCTTCAGCCCCAGGATGTGACGAGCCGACATCGAGGTGCCAAACCTCCCCGTCGCTATGGGCGCTTGGGAGAGATTAGCCTGTTATCCCCAGAGTACCTTTTATCCTTTTAGCGATGGCCCTTCCATGTGGAACCACCGGATCACTATATCCATCTTTCGATCCTGATCGACTTGTAAGTCTCACAGTCAAGCACCCTTATGCTATTGCACTCTATGCACGGTTACCATTCGTGCTGAGGGTACCTTTGAAAGCCTCCGTTACTTTTTAGGAGGCGACCGCCCCAGTCAAACTACCCACCAAACACTGTCCTCCTGCTCTCAGGAGTGAGGTAACACATATATCAAGGGTGGTATTTCAACGTTGACTCCACCATGCCTAGCGACACAGCTTCATAGTCTCCCACCTATCCTACACATGATATACATATTGCCAATGTTAAGCTATAGTAAAGGTTCATGGGGTCTTTTCGTCCCGTTGCGGGTAAGCGGCATCTTCACCGCTACTACAATTTCACCGAGCTCTTGACCGAGACAGTGCCCAAGTCGTTAAACCATTCGTGCAGGTCGGAATTTACCCGACAAGGAATTTCGCTACCTTAGGACCGTCATAGTTACGGCCGCCGTTTACTGGGGCTTCAGTTCAATGCTTTGTCCGAAGACTGACATCTCTCCTTAACCTTCCAGCACCGGGCAGGTATCAGGCCTTATACTTTATCTTTCGATTTTGCAAAGCCATGTGTTTTTGGTAAACAGTCGCTTGGGCCTTTTCACTGCGACCTCTCGCTTATCCGAAGACAAGAGAGGAGGCACCCTTTTTCCCGAAGTTACAGGGCAAATTTGCCGAGTTCCTTGGCCAAGAATCACTCGAACACCTTAGGATTCTCTCCTCGACTACCAGTGTCGGTTTACGGTACGGATAGCTAACAATGTAACGATTAGAGGCTTTTCTTGGAAGTATGATTAGGGTCATTATCTGCTTTCCCGAAGGATTGCAGTACTATTACCTTCAGCAGACCCGGGGGATTTGCCTCCCAGACCTATACTTACTGGCTTCAACCTCGTATTTCGTCACGAGGCAGACCTTTCACTTCTTCGTCCCCCCTTTTCTATTATTAGCTAGTATCGGAATATTAACCGATTGTCCATCGCTTACGCCGTTCGGCTACAGCTTAGGTTCCGACTAACCCATGGATGATTAGCATAGCCATGGAAACCTTAGTCTTTCGGTGTGCTGGTTTTCCACCAGCATTAACGTTACTTATGCCTACATTTTCTTTTCTAAAAAATCCATAACAAGTCTCCTTGCTACTTCAACTTGATTAGAATGCTCTCCTACCCCCTATTACCTATAGTAATAGAGCCATAGCTTCGGCAATATGCTTGATGCCCGTTTATTGTTGGCGCGCTGTCACTCGACCAGTGAGCTGTTACGCACTCTTTGAATGAATGGCTGCTTCCAAGCCAACATCCTGGCTGTCTTAGTAACTGGACTTCCTTTGTTCAACTTAGCATATATTTTGGGGCCTTAGCTGATGGTCTGGGTTCTTTCCCTCTCGGACTAGGACCTTAGCACCCTAGCCCTCACTCCTAAACAAAACTAACAGTATTCGGAGTTCGTCTAGATATGGTAGGATATTACTCCCCCCTATCCTATCGGTAGCTCTACCTCTGTTAGTATACATTTAAGGCTGCTCCTAAAAGCATTTCGGAGAGTACGAGCTATTTCCTGGTTTGATTAGCCTTTCACCCCTACCCACAGCTCATCCGAGGATGTTGCAACGTCCACCGGTTCGGCCCTCCACGCTGTTTTACCAGCGCTTCAGCCTGGCCATGGGTAGATCACCAGGTTTCGCGTCTAGCTTCTATGACTAAATCGCCCTATTCAGACTCGCTTTCGCTTCGGCTGCTCCTCTCAAGAGGATTAACCTTGCCAAAGAAGACTAACTCGTAGGCTCATTATGCAAAAGGCACGCCGTCACTTCATGATAAATCAGAAGCTCCGACCGCTTGTAAGCGTATGGTTTCAGGTACTTTTCACTCCCTTATTCAGGGTACTTTTCACCTTTCCCTCACGGTACTAGTTCACTATCGGTCTCTCAGTAGTATTTAGCCTTGCCAGATGGTGCTGGCTGATTCAATCGGTTTTTCACCGGAACCGATCTACTCAGGATACTAACTCGCTTAATTTCAATTACCTTGACAGGGCTTTCACCTTCTATGGCTTATCTTTCCAGATAATTTAAGTTCTTTCAATTAAACTTGTTGTTAGTCCTACAACCCCACAGTAGCCGTAACTACTATGGTTTGGGCTCTTCCGCTTTCGCTCGCCACTACTAACGGAATCACTAATTGTTTTCTTTTCCTCTGGGTACTAAGATGTTTCAGTTCCCCAGGTTTGCTTCTCTTATAGAGATGACTCCAACTTCATTGGAGTGGGTTCCCCCATTCGGAAATCTGCGGATCAATTCGTATTAACCAATCCCCGCAGCTTATCGCAGTTTGTCACGTCCTTCATCGCCTCTGAGAGCCTAGGCATCCCCCATACGCTCTTGCATTACTTCTTTTTTGTAGTCTAATAATTAGATATAATGTCCAAATAAATTGGGACACTTTATCTAATGTCTTAGTTATTTATTTCCGCTTTTACTTTTACAATATGTCAAAGAACATGCGTCTAACGTCAATTATAATATAACAACGATAGACCCTTAATTTTTTAGATCAGACACCACAAACCGTTTAACGTTTTGTAAATGACTTCACAAAGGTAATTCATTTTTCTTTATATGCAAACAAAACTTTAAGAAATATTATCAATAGTTAAATACAATATCGTAGTCCGGATTGGTTAATAGTCCAAGAATCCATTAAACTTGATCCTATACTTTAAAATCTATCTATTAAGCTAACCTAAAGTTACCTCAAATATTTGAGATGATTTATTTCTTGATTAGTTAAAAACCTCCATTTACCCCTATCTTTTTTGGTAAGGTTCGCATACATGACCCGATCCAGGTTAATAATCTGATAGCCCAAATGTTCAAATAACCTTGTGCCAGAAAAAACTCAACATTATCCAAATTTACTGATTGAGATAGTATAGTATATTATATTAAACGTTTAAAATAACCCACCTCCTGCTCACTTAAAAACCGATATTTACCCCTAGGCAATTCTTTTTTAGTAAGATTAGCATATGGGACTCTATCTAAATTGATAATTGATACCCTAAGTGTTCGAACCCTAACTTCCTAGAATTTGCACGTAATGTTTATATTAAATTATTGATTATCAACACAAATGCTATAATTTTCTAGTACATGTATAAATTTAGTTGCAGATAGTAATGTTTTTCTTAAAAGCTTCAATTTTATAGTTTAAAAACATATTTTAGAACTTGTTATCTGTCTTTTGCAGGAAGTTAAGGTGCGAATAGACGTCTCATAATTCTATTTTTACCTGAATAGACCTTCTGCGAAAATATTTTTAGTATATAAAAAGGGACGTGTAGATACCTTGTAAGGGGATAAATTGCCCTAATTTTTTGTTTCGCAGAAGGTCCAGTGAATTTCTATACCCAACCTACTTTCGTCTCATTCTAGTGCTGATAAAGTATTCTAGAAAACAAAATCTCAAAAATAACTGCACTCAATGATCTAAGTTTACGATTTTTTTATTCTTTTTATTTTCTTATTTTTTTTACGCACAAACAAGACTTCAAAACCTACCATCATTAACATTAAAATTAGAATAAGCCCCTGTGTCCCGATATAACCTCCTTGATATCCCCAATAGTTTTCTTTATCTTCATCAGTCGATTCATCAGTCCCAAGTAACATTAACATAGTGCCAACAAGAGATAGAATGTTTTCTCCTACATTTAAACTATTTATGAGTAATCTTCCTTTATCTAAGTTTCCTAACTTTTTTTTAACATCTTTTCCAAGTTCTTTAACAGTTAAATCTCCGGAATAGAGATTTTTAGAAATTCCATAAAGATTGTAAAGCCCAGACGGTAGCCCAAATAGCCCGTCAACTAGCCAGTCAACAGGTAAAATTCTTGGCCCTACAGTTCCCAGTAAGGTCAGGAGAAAATCTGTCTGTGAAAGCTGTCCAGCGTTTGGTAATAGTAACATTTGGTCAGCTAATATAACTGCACCTTGTTTACCTAATAGCTTCAATAAATGCCTTGCGGGACCTTGATAGTTTTCATTTCTAATTACTGAAATTCTAAGAGATTTATTTTTGACTGATTTAGACTCTTTTGCTTGTTCTATTTCTTTTAAAATTTCTGATCTTAATTCTACTACTACTTCGCTAGGTATTTCACTAAGTATGCTAAGAGTCACTTTATTCGGTTCTTCATGAGTTTCAGAAAAACTTACAACCTTAATTTGAATAGATTCTGGATGCCCAGTTTCTAAATCCATGAAAGGTAAAATAAACTTGAATCCTCTATTATTGCCTTGTGTTAATTGATCTATCTTTTGATTTATCTCTTTTTTTTGACTACGAAGCAAGTTAATTTTTTTTCCTTCAACTATCTCTTTTAATTTATTAGCTGTAATTACGATTGTATCAAAGTCGTTCGCATGCTCCACACCAAAAATTTCATTCCAGAGATCTGCTTTCTCTTTAATCTCAGTTTTCTTTATTTTCTTTGTTTTCTCTTTAATTTCAGTTTCCTTTGCTTTCTGTGTTTTCTTTGCTTTTTCTTTATCATTAGATTTTGACGCTGAGGATTCTTCTCGAAAGTAGTCCTCAACAATCTCACCAAGTGTGTTGATATTATCGATGCGTCTTTCATCAAGACTCCACTCATCTTGAAATAAATTAGAAAAATCAGAAAAAATGGGAGACTCAATTCCTGCAAATTCACCTATGTATTTCTCTTTTTTGGGGTGGTTTCTAAAAAAATCTTTAACCTTTGTAGCTACCTCTCCCTTTTCTTCATTCTTAAGCCTTCGTAAAATTTTTAATATCTTGTCCTTATCTTTCTGTTCCAAATGATTTATACCCTGTCCAAAACTTGCTTTTAAGCCATCATAATTTTCAGGCCTAGAAAACTTCGGATCCTGGTAAGATTTATTATTACGCTGAGCTTTATTAAAATCTTCCCTGTCTACTTCTTGTATATGCCTACTCCTTAACTCTTCTGCTCCCTTGTCGTATTCTGTAATTAAAATTTCTTTTACTTCCTCCTCAGAATTTCCTAAAAAAGCCTTACCATTTTCTGCACTGATTACCCCGCAAGAACTGCCATCCTCAACATTTTGTTGTTGAAGATATTTCTCACCTTCTGGAGTTAATTTGGTAGCTTCTGAAATTAACCTTTTCCAGGAGGATATGTCAACCTTGATTTTATTAATAAGTAGAGCTTCTATAGCAACCTTAACTGTAATAGGTACCTCCGCCCCTCCCACCTCTGGCAAAGGATTGTATATTTTCACTTCTGCACCTGTCAATTGGTTAGATTCATTTAGTTCAAGTTCTAATAAGCCTAATGCCCAGTGGCTAGGTGTAATATGATAAGGGAATACAATAATGTGATTTGTGATCTTGTTGTCTGTTTCAGTCTTGTTGGTATTCCATTTATTAATTTGCTCTATGGCCACTTCTAAATTGGTAGTTATCGCATTTTCAGCCTTATTTTTTTTATAATCCACCGGACCACAAATGCTTACACTATTACCAAACCTATTTTTATATAACTCATTCGTTTCCTTTATTAATAAACCTGCTTTCTTTCGAGGGGCCATGCCTGCACCATCATCTTTAAAAAACGTTTCCAAATACTCTTTCTCACTAATAAAGTACTGAATATTTCCTGGTCTTCTAATGTAACTATCCCATACCATCAGCATCATAATTTCATCATATTCTGTCTTTGTATTTACTTTTACTTGTTTCCCCTGCTTTATTTTTGGAACTTTCGCTGTGGACCGTGGAATAAATTGGCTTGCCGGACTCTGTTCATTGCTAGCCGAACCCACAGATGCTGATCTTGCTCTTATTCTACCTTGATTTTCGCTAGGTCTATTGTAAGTTAATCTAGAATCTGAATTAGTTTTTCTTAGTTTGTCAGGTTCTACTTGCTTTTTATCCCGTTTTATACTTTCCTGCTGTACATCTTTAGCATTGTTTTCGCTCTTAGATTTTCTATTGTCATTATCTGATGTGGACTGTACAGTAAATTGGCCTGTTTCCCTTTGTTCAGGATTAGCTGAGTCTACAGATGCTGATCTTGCTCTTATTCTATCTTGATTTTCGCTAGGTCTATTGTAAGTTAACCCAGAATCTGAATTAGCTCTTCTTAGTTTGTCAGTTTTATTCTTTCCCATAGTTTTTTTGTTAAGAAGGTTTTCAAAAAATTAATTTGCTGAAAAAATACTTGTCTTTTTAAAGACCTATTTTCTTAGTTAAATCTTATCCTTGAAAATGTCCTTTGAAATGAAAAAATTGAAAATAAATCCCCAGGATTAAGGGGTGTAATATATATTTATAAAATAATATTTATCTTGATCACATCCAAGATCATGAAGACAGAAATGTGGGCGAATAGAACTCTATTACAAACTTAAAGAATTCTATCATTAAATATTATAATTAAATTGATTCTTAAGACCTAATCTGCTTAACATAAGGTCCAACTTTGGGTAGTGTTATAAACAGTGTATATAGGTGAGCAAAAGTAAAGAGAAGAATTAAAGTTGGGAACACTTCAAACACGTAGAAGAAATAAGATTAACTCCAAAACGTTTAACAGTTTGTATTATATTCTCTTTAAGGATATACTAACTTAAACGTTTAAGATAATTTACTTCTTGATTAGTTAAAAATCTCCATTTACCCCTAGGTAATTCTTTTTTGGTAAGGTTCGCATACATGACCCGATCCAGGTTAATAATCTGATAGCCCAAGTGTTCAAATAACCTCCTAATAATTCTATTTTTGCCAGAATGGATCTCGATTCCTAATTTACTTTCATCTCCTTCTGCTGTGGCGATGCTATCCACTTCTACAATTCCATCTTTAAGTTCAACTCCTGATTTGATTGCTTCCAAATCTCGAGGGCGAATGGCTGTGGCTAGTTCTACTTGATACAGTTTTTTTATCTGATAAGAAGGATGTGCTAACTTTTGTGCTAAATCTCCATCATTGGTTAAAAGCAGTAGGCCTGTTGTATTACGATCAAGTCTACCCACAGGATATACCCTTTCTTGGCAAGCATCTTTGACAAAATCTAAAACTGTCCTTCGACCTTCGGAATCAAAAGCAGTGGTAATACAGTTTCTAGGCTTATTAAATAAGATATAAACGTTTTTATCTGGTTTTAATATGGTATCACGAAATTTTACTATATCAGTAAGCCTTACTTGATAACCTAGTGTCGTTATCTTCTGACCATTTACGCTGATGCGTCCGGCTTGTATAAGTGCATCTGCTTCTCTTCTAGAGCAAACTCCCGCGTTGCTAATCCATTTATTTAATCTAATGTAACCATCCCGATTGGGTAGTTCTTTTGAGGAATTAGGCAGATCTTGCTTCATATTACTTATAGCATTTTTCTCTATTTAAGATAAGAATAGAAAGTCTATACAGTTATTTTTCCTTCTCTTCCTTAGCTCGCTTAGCAAATAAGGAATGCCTGGAATGAGGAACTACTTTAAGGCGCTCTTTATCAATAAGTTCTCCTGTAACTGTACAAATGCCATATGTACCATTTTGTATTCTGGTAAGTGCATTTTCTAAATGTACAATATATTTCCTTTGTCGATCTATAAGAATTCCAAGATTTTCTTTTTCAACAGTATCAGGCACTTCTTCTAGTAATTTAACACTAACTTCTACACTGTTATCATTACTTTTATCTAGTGCTTCTTGGATAAAAACAAGCTCTTTACGTGCTTTATCCAGTTTTTCTAGAATAAGCTTTTCAAACTCTTTAAGTTCTTTTGTCGAATATTTGTTTTGTTTGTGCTCGGACATATGTATGTAGATTAAACTGAAAAAGGATAGACTTGCTAAATAGCTAAGCAAGATGCAGAGACTGCCATATTTTATATTAATAAATTATTACCTAGCTAGTCATTTAATTATCGTTCTTGCAGTATAAATAATTTATCGCATTATGTCAAGAGTTGTTCTAAACTAATCTGCTGCTAACAACTGACCATCTTCTTCTGTAGCAATGATCGTTATAGCCTCAGCTACATCAGCTAAAATTCTACCACAATGTTCACACTTGTATATCTGCCTTTTTTCTTTAATCTCTGCTTGCATCTGTGGATATATCGTAGTAAAACATCCCCCACAAGCACCTCCTTTCACTAGTACTACAGCAAGGTTATTTCGTACTTTGTTTCTAATTCTTTCATAGGTTTGTAATAAGGATTTATCAATCACCGATTCAAGCTCATGACGTTTTTTCGTTAACTTTTGCTCTTCTTCTTGACTGCGCCCTATGATCGAATTGAGATCTTGTTGTTTAGCTGTTAAATTTTGCTTAGCTTTTTGAATCAAATCATTTAGCCCTTCAAGCGTATGTTTATTTTTTGCGATCTGTTCATAATTCTCCCTAATTTTTTTTTCAGCTAATTGAATATCCAAGTTCTGCAATTCTATCTCTTTGGTTATAGCGTCATACTCCCTATTGTTTCTGACATTCATCTGTTGCTCCTCATATCTTTTCACAAGTGTTTCTATATCCTTTATTTTAACCCTTAATGAGCTAATGTTTTCTTCTAAGCTAGCTATCCCTTCTTGGTAAGACTGTGCTTGTAATTGTAGATCAGCTAACTCATTTTCTAGATTTTTGACTTCTTGGGGCAAGCCACCTCTCACTTGCAGAATTTTATAAATTTGAGTGTCAACATCTTGTAACTCAAGCAAAAGGTTAAGGGTTTTTTCAATCGTGTTTTCCATAAAGAGTTTTGTCGAATTTTAGAAGTAATGAACCGGGTTAGTTTGAACCATACTTTGTAACAAGACAATGTTACTAAATTTTTCGGATAATTTCTTATAAATTAGCTGTTTAATAGCTATCTCACTTTCATAATGTCCTATATCTGCTATTAGCAATTGTTCTTCTGCATCAAAAAAATGATGATATTTTACATCAGATGTTATGAATGCATCTGCTCCTTGCCTTCGTGCTTCTGACAACAAGCCTATACCTGCCCCTCCACACAAAGCTACCTTTTTGATATTTTGTTTGATATATGCTGAATGTCGTATCAAAGTTAAATTCATTTTTTCTTTAAGATACTTAAGAAATGCCTGATTTTCAAAAGGTTGTGGCAATTCGCCTATGATTCCAGCGCCTATCTGTAAATTCATATTTTCCAAATTTTGGATTTGATAAACTGGTTCTTCATAAGGATGGGATTGTTTAAGAGATTCTACGATATTTTTTGCCAGATAGGCAGGGAAAATAACTTCTAGTTTATGTTCTCCCACGGTTTCAAGTTGATGGGATTGACCAATGTATGGATTTGCTAACTCATTGGGTTGAAAGGTACCTGTACCTACACTGTTAAAGCTGCAATGGCTATAATTGCCTATATGACCGGCTCCTGCCTGATGCAAAGCTTCTCGCACTAGCTCTAATGCTGCAGGAGGCAGAAAAGTGATTAACCGCTGCAAAGTATTTGGCTTAGGGAGCAATATCTGCAAATTTTGTAAGCCAAGCTGTTGAGCCATCGCGTCATTAACTCCATCTATCCTATTATCTAAATTGGTATGTAAGCTATACATTGCTATATCCTGTCTAATAGCTTGTATCATGCATCTTTCTACATAGCTAGCACCTGTTAACTTTTTTATAGGCTGGAATATAATAGGATGATGCGCTATAATCAGATTACAGTTTTTTTCCTTTGCTTCTTGTAATACATTTTCTGTAATATCTAAACAAATGAGTATTCCTTTAACTGTCGTAGTAGGATCACCTACTAGCAGTCCACAATTATCATATGGTTCTTGATACGCTAGTGGAGCCCAGCTTTCTAAATAGTTTGTGATATCTTTAATTTTTGTCATAAATAATAATAGGCTTACTCAATCATACATACCAACAAGTCCATCAAGTTAACAAAATAATTTAAGTAGCCTTAGCATCTTTATTTTAACTGAGAAGATATCCGAAAATTGTATCGACTATTCATCTAATTACTTATGAAAAAAAATGTATATTGGCCATCTAAAAAGATGGCATACATCTTATGCATGCGGATTTAGCACCTAGTTTTAATACAACTAGCTGTATGTTTGTTATCTATAAATTAGTTTTTGTCAAAAAAAGACAAAAAACCATGTAGACCATCTACTTTTGGATTGTTTAAGATAATGATATTTAAACTTTAATTTTAGCTCTGTGTCATATCGTTTATATATATGCTTTTTTACCTTTTTGGTAGGTTGGTTTAATGTTATTAAAGCTCAGGAACAAGAGTTTTTAGATGATAGTACACAAGACGTACATGGTCTGCACACTACTTTTTTTATTACACCAGATGACTTAAAATATAATAGAGCTGGATTTAGGCCTGCGAGTGTAAGTATTGAAAAGATAGACCGATATACATACAGACAAAGATTAGCTTATAAGCTTCAAGACTTAGGTAATGAAGGAACAGCTACCAAATATATATTTTACAAATTACCTATAGATATAGGTGTGCATACTGGTTTCCATGCATATGACATTTATTTTAGGAATCCCTTACAACTCCGGTATTACGATGCCAAAGCTCCTTATACCGATGGAACGGTTGTATTTGCCAACTATGGGAGTTTTATATTTGATGTCGTCCATGCTAGAAGCTTTAATAAGAATTGGCATCTGGGGGCTATTTTTGAAACTACCATGACGGACAGAGAACAAATTCCGTCAAAAATTCCTTATGATAGACAGGTAATTACTTATCCTTTTACTCTATTTGGACACTATAAATCTGATAATGAAAAATATCAAGCTTTAGCAAGTTTTTATAGAAAAAACCACCGTACTAGAGAAACGGGTGGTATTTGGTGTAAGGATGTGCCTCTAACAAAATTAGAGGAATGGCTAAAACCTAAGGTTGAGATACATAACAACTTATTTCAGAAAGATAGTGTGGAGAGTGGAGAACTTAGACAACAGTATTATTTGTATCACCAATTTGCTTTCGTAGAGCCACTTCATGTTTATCATGAAATAATGCTTAGAAATACGTTTAATTATTTCAGTACTAAAAGCTTAGAAGCAGATTCTAAAACATTCTTAGCAGGTAATCGGTTAACAGATCAAAACAGTATCCAGGATACTACCATCATGCAGACACTTTCCAATGAATGGGGTATCAAAGGACAAATACATAGGGTGTTTTACCAGTATTATTATCGTAGAAAACAAATTGATTTGCAAAAAATCAACCTAGCACCTGTTAAAAAACTTAAAGAGCATTATTTGGGTATATATACACGCACCAATCTAAGAGACAGCATTGATTTCTTACACCTGGGCGGCGAATATCTACAAGGCGATTTATATAAAATGCATGCTGCTTACGAGGGTTCTATATTTGAATTTTCATGTGATCAAGTAAAATACCAACCCTCTTTTTTGTCTCTACGTTATGAAAGTCCTTACCGCAAATGGGACAAGTCTTTTAACCCACCTATAGACACACAACTAGAAGGAGCCTGTCGTATAGCATTTCTTGGCATAGTATTGAGACCTTATGGAAGATTTGTACGTACTCAATCACCCATTTATTATAAATTCGCCAAGAATTTTAATTCTCCTAGTACCGTTATAGAACCATTTCAAGCTGCTGGTCATGCAGATATCACAACATGGGGAGCTAATATTAATTTTACAGTTTGGTCACATTTTCACCTAGATACTGAAACAGCCTTTACCGAAGTTGCAGGTCCAGCAGCTCATATCCTTAGAATTCCTGAGTGGTATTCTAATATTAGAACTTATTATGCTCAAAGCTTCCAGGAAGGGAAGGCTGATATTGAAACAGGTATTGAATGTAATTGGAAATCAAGCTACCAGGCCGATGCTTATGATCCTATTACACAACAGTTTTTCATACAAGATAATTTTACCATCTATTCTTACCCTATTATTGAGCTGTTTTTTAACTTTAGAATTAAAACTTTTAGAGGGTTCTTAAAAATTGTCCATGTTAACCAAGGAATACCCAAGCCAGGTTATTTCGTAACACCATCTTATCCTGGACAACTTAGATCTATAGATCTAGGATTTAGTTGGGCATTATTTGATTAGGATAGGTATATAATTGAGTTTGTAATAACCAAACATCCTATTTTTTAGATATTTTATTTAAGAAGATCACTTAATAAAAAGCTTATATGAAATTAGCCATCATCGGTGCTACAGGACTTGTTGGAAAAACACTACTCAAGCTTATAGAAGCACGTAATTTCCCTGCTCAAGAAATATTTTTGGTAGCTTCAGAAAATTCTGAAGGGCAACCTATTCGTTTTAAAGGCCACGAGCATAAACTTATCACACTAGAAACAGCTTTAAATGCCAAACCTACTGTTGCTATCTTTTCAGTAGGTACGGAGATATCTTTAAAATGGGCTCCACGTTTTGCAGCAGTAGGAACTACGGTAATTGACAACTCGTCTGCTTGGCGCATGCATCCTAACCATAAGCTTATTGTACCTGAAATAAATGCACACTTATTAACCTATGAAGACAAGATTATTGCAAATCCCAACTGCTCAGCCATCCAAATGGTGATGGTATTAGCTCCGCTTCATCGTTTATATCATTTGAAAAGATTAGTCATTTCTACTTATCAGGCTGTAACAGGCAGTGGTAAGATGGCCGTAGAACAGTTGCTAGCAGAACGAAAAGGCATTTTAGATGGACCTAAAGCTTACCCACATCCTATTGATCTTAACCTCATACCGCAGGTAGATGACTTTCTAGAAAATGGTTATACCAAAGAAGAAATGAAATTGGTAAATGAAACTCGAAAGATATTAAATGATGACGCTATACAAGTGACGGCAACTACCGTACGAGTACCTGTTTTAGGTGGGCACTCCATGACTGTCAATGCTGCTTTTAAGCAAGATTTTGAGGTAGATGCGGTTATCCAAACCCTCAGAAAAACCCCTGGAGTCATTGTACAAAATGCTATCAAACATAACGAATACCCGATGCCCATACAGGTACAAGATAAAGATGAAGTCTTTGTAGGAAGAATACGAAGAGATGAGTCACAACCTGCCACACTCAATTTGTGGGTAGTGGCTGACAACCTAAGAAAAGGAGCTGCTACGAATGCCCTTCAGATTGCTGAATATTTACAAACTTACCACTACATTCCTTACTAAATTTTAGTGTGAATGATGTAAAGTGTGTAAGATCTGTCTTCCTATACTTCGGTTAGCTAAATTCAACGATTGGACACAATTTATGCAACCAATTTAACGATCTCCCCAGATTTCCCCTGAATGGATGCTTGCTGTTTTAGTGTCGGGAAAAATTTTTCAGCACCACCCCATATAAATCCAGTCAAAGACGGACAAATAATAAGTTTTAGAACAAGTTCACTTCTCCTCTTTCTTTTGTTGCTTTCTGTGGCTTGATTGCTTCTTGTCTGAATGTTTTCCTACCTTCTTTTTTGCTATTTTTCTATATTGTCTATTTAATGATATCTTGGAGCTCTGAGATTTTTTGGATTTTTTATTATCTTTTTCTGAGTTAAGATTGCTTTCAACGGCTGTTACATCCTCTCTTCTGTGTCTTTTTCCTTTTTCTTGCTGACTTACTTGTTTATTTTTTTCCTTATCATCGCTTCCCTTTTCACCACCCCCTAGGTGAGCTCTCTTCCGTTTCTCCCTTTTTTTCTCTCGTCTAATTTTCTTCTTACCGTTGTTTCCCTCCTCTCCCTCTCCTAGTTGTTCTTTCTTCTTTTTTACTACTTTCCTCTTTGGATTATTTTTTCCTAGCCCAGATATTACCTCTCTTTCGTTTTCCACTTCATCCCCTCCTACTTCCTCTCTTTTCCGTTTCTCTTTTTTCTCTTTTTTAATTACTCCTGATTGTTTGTTTTTTACTAAATCCACCTCATTCTCTAGAAAATTTTTCTTAGGTTCTTTTAGATACTTTTCTTGAAATTCTTCTAAATATTCCTTTAACTCGTCGTATTGTTTCTTAAAATCATCTGTTTCCCTTTGAACATCCTTAAACTGATTCATTAAATTTTCTCTCATTTTATTCAGTATAAAGGATGATGAGGAACCCTCAACATTAAATTTGCTCTCAATTTCACCAAGATATTTTTCACAAAGTTCACCCACCTTTAAAACATTTTCAATTAATCCCTTAAGAGGGTCTTCTAACTTTGTTATCTTTCTTATTGGCTTATTTAATTCTTTTATAGTGAGAGACTCTGTTTCTTCATTTTGTTCTTGGATCCCCTGCATACCCTTTTCTAATCTTCTACGTTCTTCATTTAATTTGTTTATACTATCTATAATTTCGAGTGCTTTTTCGATCAAGTTATACTCTTCTTCGGTTGCGATAAGCTCCTTAACCCTTTCCTTAATTACAGTTTTATATTCCTCCTTCTTTTTCGTAGCCATATAGAGTATTCGCTCTACAGTATAATCTAAAATCTGGCATTCGTTGTAATCTAAGCACTCACTTTGAGCATCAAATATATGATCAAATACTACTCTATACTTGCTATCCTCCTTATATTCAATTCTATAACGTATCCAACGGGCTAGAGGAAGATATATAAAGAAGTTGGCTTCTAGATTTGCTTCAAGTACTCGTACTGCTTCTCGCATTTCTATTACAGACGTATGATTTTCCCTATCCTTATAATTCTTTACCATCTGTATTTTCTTTCTCAAGATTTCAAAGGCTAATCGAAGCTTATTATCTTCTTTGAGGATATAGTCATTTCCACTTTTATCAAAAAAGCTATCTATAATATAAGCTAAAATACTTTGATACATAGGAGAACTACTTTCGCTATCTACTGTTATTATATCCTTTAGCGAATGCGTTTTTACTTTCTTCTTTACAAGCCGTCCCTGTCTCCTAGGTTGCAGTACTTGCTTACTGTCCCCACTATCTTGTTTGTCTTTTGATAATTCAACTATTTCTTCAATGATTTCTTCAGATATAGGATCACCCCATACTACAGCTTGCAACACTTCGTTCGCAATAACTTTTATGCCACTTTGTAACACTGTTTTAATGGCTTCTAAAGTATAAGTGCGATTCACCCACGTACCTTCATTAGGCATAAGATAAGCGGTAATCTTGGCCTTTATTTTGTTCTTGATATCCGGACCAAATATTAATTGCTCATCCTTCTTTTTATTATTATGGGTTATTCTACGTTGCCCTGTTTCTATGGCTAGTTGTTCTGTATTGCAATGTTTACTTCCTGATACAAAATTGCCTAATTCTTCATCGCCTCCATCACCATGTCCTAATAGATGACACCATTCTTGGTCGGTTCTTAACTCTAACTTCACTTCTACAGACTTACTAGCTTTATTTATAGTTGTAGCGTCTCCTTGAGATTTATCACTACCCTTATCATCTACTTTACCATGAACTATCTTTTTATTATCTTCCTTCCACTGTTTTTGGGTCATTTCATCATTCTTAAGAATGTACTTAGCAAAAGAAGTAGCGGGAAGGCTCGAAAAGGTGACCTTAGGCTTGGAGATATCTTCTTTGATTTCATTATAAACATGAAAATCATTCAATGCTAAAGCCATTACAGAAGCAGCATTCAAGCGATCATTCTCATTCTTCCCTAACAATTCACCTTGAAAAGCAAATCCTTTTTTCCATATACGCAACGACGGCTGGTCTGTCTTGAAAATATTTTTGTTAACAGTAAGTTGTTTTAATAAAACAACTTCATTTATGGTACGAGTTGGATGAGGATTTTCCGCAGGCTTATTTCTCCTGGCTGCATCAGTAAATTTTTTGTAATAATTAAACCAGCTATCTGAGTAGGGAGGTGTGCCATCTTTAACCCTTCTAATTTTTCTGGTAGGCCAGTTGGTAGGAAAGAATTCATCCTTAGCAGGCTTGGTAGTTACACATTTTACATCATCTAAGCCCATATAATAAGCCATTAATTGGGCATAGGGTAGCCATTCTTCATCGATTACAGCGAAAGACCATCGATAATCCACTTCTGTTACCTTATCAGCACGCATGGCATAGCCACTACTACTGCCTTTTCCTTCACCTATATTAACAGAGGACAAAAAGCTTTGAAGTATACTGCTATCGTCCCTATCGTTTGGATCATCTGTATAGTAAAAGCACTTATATCCGCTAGGTAATAACTGAGCATCATCTCGAGCAAATTCTTTAGCTTTTTCTATTTCCTCTTCTAGTTTCTTTTTTTCTATTATGCCTACTTTGCTCTTAAATTCTTTTACTATATCCGATTCACGACGAGTATCTTTCTTATTACCATAATAAACCCCAAACTTCTCTGCCGTTAGAATTCGTATATCCTTTCCAGTAAGGTCACGGGCGAGCGCCCTAAGATGCGTTTTAAGCGCAACTAAATAGCGTTTAATACTATCTACATCATAATCAGCATATTTATCATCCGCAGCTGCAGAACCACCACTTGGCGTAATTTGTGGACTAGAATCATACACATATGTATTTTGTTTCTTGTAGTATACTTGGTTTCCTTTCTCTTTCTCTTTCTCTTTCTCTTTCTCTTTCTCTTTCTCTTTCTCTTTCTCTTTCTCTTTCTCTTTCTCTTTCTCTTTCTCTTTCTCTTTCTCTTTTCCTTTTTCTTTTTCGTCATTTTTTATGTTAACTTCTCTATTGTATTCAGCGTATTTGTAATTTTTGGTCTCTTCAGCCGTATCTAAATACAAGGGCTTCGCATTAGGATTGACGTACACACCGAAGTAAAGATTATCCTCTTGAACATATGCATTCTCTGCAATCGCAATAGGTAGGAAATCTGATGGATTAGCAGCTTGAGCTTTTTTATTAATACCGACTCCACATTCTTTAAATACTTGTAACACTAACTTATCATATTGGGATGGTTCTGCGCTTTTGATTTTCTTCAGGTTAAGAAAAATTCTATTATATGTCGCAACAGAAACACGTCTAAGTTGGTTTAATATCTTCTCATCTTCATTCTCATCAATATCACCATTCTCTACAACTATTTCAACTTCATCACTGTTCTCTATAACTTCTTTATCTTTATCCTTACTATAATTAGTATCCTCTATAATTCCCTCATCTTCTTCTTTATTATCACCATCATCCTCTATAACTTCCTTTACATCTACATAAGTTTTTCCATTTAATTCCTGCCATTTGTAATAGTACTTGCTTTCTTCTTCTGCAAGTTTACCCAATATTTTATTTAGGGTGAGGCCGCCTGCTTGTATATAGCCAACTAGAAAACCTTCTAATTTGTCTCTTAAGATTCCTTTCATCCTTTCCTTTAATTCAACTTCTACTAATTCTATTAATTCTCTTAGTGACTTTTCTTCATCTTCTTCTCCTAAAACTTCCCTTAATCTTTTTTTTAAACTCTTCGCACTTTTTTGATCCCAGATTTCTAGTAGTTGCGCGTTAAATTCTAAGCTATCTTCGACTCCGGTAACTCCCTTAAGCTTATCTTTTGTTACAAATTTATTTCCATAAACTGCTTGTAGAATACATGTGTAGTAGTCTATAGGTGTATTACCAAGGTCAACAGATTGATCATTTCCTATCTTAAATGCATTAAATTTTCCCATGTTTGATTAAGTTTAATTTGTAGTTTTTGATAAAGCCTAGTACCAGGCTTGACTTATATAGTCCCTAGTTTCCCTTCGATAAGATGATTCCTGATAGGCCCTCCCAAGCTATTGATCCCTTTTCCGATATGTCATTACAAGTCATTTACTACGGCTGGCGCCCGCACAATGCTTAAAGTCAGCATAAACCGCTTAGTTACACATGCTAACCTTATCTTCGAGCTAGCAGCAGGAGGTCCAAAACTGAAAAGCACATGGCAGAAACTTTAAAAATTCTATTTTCTAAAAAGACTAAAATTAGCAGACACATTGCCACCTGATAGCTCTTCGTGATAAGCATGTTGCATAACTTGCAAAGAGTAGGAATTGAAAAGAATGGCTATTAATAAAGAATATATATACTAGCTTGCTAAAAAGCAAGTAAAATGGGGAGAAATATGAAAAGCCTCTATCAGAACTAAAAACGCATGTTTTATTAGACTTCTTGCATAATCTTCGTCTTTAATCCTCTGAGTTCGTCAGAAATTTGCTCAAAATCCTCATTTACCCCAGTAAACTCCGGTTTCTCACAAATTTCTTCCTGCTCAGAGAAATAAATTCTTGATTCTGCAAGAAGTCTATTTATCGTTACACTTAGAATATTCATGCTTTTAACATGGGAGGAATGATACTATAACTAGGTACTTGTACTTTTTAAGGGGCTAACTGACTTTTAAACTTGGTGTGATATCAGGATTATCTCTTACCACTTTAATCTCCTACACTAAAATTCAGTGTAAAGAACTTGAAGTCTATAATGGCTACTCTATATTCACCTAACTAATTAGAGCCTACTGAAATTCTATAAACCTTTTGATAATCAGAAGATAAAAAGTTGTATAAATGCAAGGTTTTAAGTAGATTGCTCCAGAAAATGTGCATTTGTTACTATTTTTTTAATTGTTGCATCCTTATTATAACTCTTTAATATCGTCCCTGCTAGGGCTACTGATTTTCGTGAATCGAAGAAAAATTCAGCAAATCCTAATTACAACGCCTATGAAAAAACTTACAATAATTTACTCATTAATTATTTACTTTCTACTAAGTTATACATGCCCCTGCAATGCTCAGACCTTTAAAAGTGAACCCATTTCTAAAGATTTCCTAATAACAATGAAAGAAGGTAATACCTGGAGTGAAAATGCGATTGTACCTGCAAATCGTCTTAGATTATTAACGATAGGACACATCGATTTTCAAGGTAACCAGCAAATAGGCCAAATGATCGTTCTGGATGTATGTGAAGAAGCAGTATTAACCATATTTAAGGAACTTTATAAAAGAAAATTTCCTATACATCAAATAAAGCCGATGCACCACTATCAAGGTGATGACCATGCGGCATTAGCAGCTAATAATACCTCTTGTTATATAGATCGAAATATCATAGGATCTACAAAGAAATCTGTACATGCTTATGGGCTAGCCATTGATATAAATCCTGTACAAAATCCTTTTGTTACGATGGATGAAAAGACGGGAATTGCCACTTACGACCCCACAGCGAGTATAGCTTATGCAAATAGAATGCTAGCTCGCCTTGGCAAAGCGACAAGGGCAGGAATGGCGGAAGAAGTTATAAACATCTTTGCAGAAAATGGCTTCTACTGGTGGGGTGGATACTGGGATACACCGATAGATTATCAACACTTCCAAGTAAGTTCTATGTTTGCACAACTATATTTGGCTATGAATCCGCAAGAAGCTAAACAAACGTTCAAAGAGGTATCTCGCTATTATAATATTCACCAACAACCCATCGAAGAAAAATTACTAGAAGAGTTAAAACAAACAGGAGAAGAAGGATCTTTAGTAGATTATTATAAGAAAGATAAAAAGTGGTTTGCAACATGTTTTAATAAACTAACACGACCTAAGAAGTAATCTGACTTATTATAATACAACTTGGGTTAGTTATTTGTATATCAGTTTATTAGACTTCTCCTGAAACCAAGAATTGCGTTCTCTGGGCAGGAAGGAATTTGTGAGAAACCGGAGCTGCGGTGTCGGGAGCGACTCCCGACACTCCAATGGACTGTCAGGAAAGGTTCCTGACAGCACATGAGGATTGAGGTGTCAGGGCTGGGGCCCTGACACACACTTACTGACGAACCTAGGGGACTCAAGGCGACGGTTTTAGAAGAAGTCTATTGTAGAACTAACAGCAGGCTCCTCCCTTATAAAATCAAGGCAAATGATTTACTAAGCATACTAGCAGCTTTATTTTACCAAAAAATGTGCTAATGAGCAATAAACCAGCTATATTCGCACATTATTAAAGCAACTATTATACTTATGAAGATAACAGAATACGCCCTGCCCAAGCAACAAAATGCTACTAAACCCCTAGCAGCTATCATGGGCCATAACCATGAAAGGGTTGTTTATTACTATGATGAACACACAGGACTTAAAGCAATTGTAGCTATTCATAATACTGTTCTTGGCCCCGCCTTAGGAGGAGCACGCATGTGGAATTATGATCAAGAAGAAGATGCGTTGGAAGATGTCCTCAGGCTCTCTAAAGGAATGACCCATAAATCTGCCTTAGCTGGACTAGATCTAGGTGGAGGTAAAGCTGTAATTATAGGTGATGTCAATAAGCTCAAAAATGAAGCTTTCTTGCGTAAATACGGTAAGTTTATTGAAAGTCTGCAAGGTAACTATATCACTGCACCTGACGTAAACACGACCATGTATGATATGGTACATATTGCTAAAGAAACTGAATATGTAGTAGGACTACCTGCTTCATTTAAAGGTAGTGGAGATTCTTCTGTATCAACAGCTTATGGTACGTATATGGGCCTTAAAGCAGTTGCTCAAAAAATTTATGGAAGCGATAGCCTAGCAGGAAAAAAAATTGGCATACAAGGAATTGGAAAGGTAGGAGCTATTCTAGTTGACCATCTTGCCACAGAAGAAGCCTCGATCTATGTAACCGACATCTTTCAGGATAGGCTAACAGCAATTGCAAAAGAATATAAGGTCCAAGTTGTTCCTGATCCTAATGCGTTTTATGATCTAGACATGGATATTTATGCACCCTGTGCTTTAGGCGCAACTATTAACGACCAAACTATACCTAGATTGAAATGTAAAGGAATTGCTGGAGCAGCTAATAACCAATTAGCAGATGAACATAAACATGGTCGCATGCTGCTTGAAAAGGGCATCGTTTATGCACCTGATTTCTTAGTAAATGCAGGAGGCGTTATTAATGTTCATACTGAATTTTATGGTGGCTATAACGCAGAACTAGCACATCAACAAGTGGAAACTATTTATGCAACTTGCCTACAAATATTAAAACAGTCTGACCAAGAGAACAAGCCATCTCAAGACGTAGCTATTCGCCTAGCTGAACAAAGGATACAGGCTATCAAACAAGTAAGATTAGGCTAAAATTGGGCTCTTTTAAATTACGTAGATATATCAGTAGAGTTCTTGCATAATCAAGAATTGGGTTCGCTGGGCAGGAAGAAATTTGCGAGAAACCGGAGTTGGGGTGTCGGGAGCAGCTCCCAACACTCCAATGGACTGCCAGGAAAGGTCCCTGACAGCACATGAGGATTGAAGTGTCAGGGCTGGAGCCCTGACTCACACTTACTGACGAACACAGGGGACCCAAGGCGACGGTTATGCAAGAACTCTAATCAAGTAAAAATTGGCCAATCAAATTAATAATTGATTAACCAAATCGACTATTATAAAATTTTTATAAATTTGGTAGATACACAAGGTTCCCTGTTTTGATAGATAAATCCATTATTAACCGCCGCTTTGTCCGTATAAAAGCCATACAAAATCTGTATGCTTTTTATATTAATCAGCAAGCGAATTACCAGCACGCTTTAGAAGCAATTAAAGCTGAATTTATACCTGATATTTTTGCAAGTATACCAGCGAACAAGGAACAGTTGTTACAAGAAGAAAAGCAAGCGACTGATATATTCGTAGCCTGGGAATCAAACAACCAAATTGAACTTAATAAACAAGCTAACTATAGCCTTGCCGCCCAAGAAGCTGCAAAAAAAATATGGACTAACTATCAGTTTAGCGTAACGCAAGACTTGAAAATTTTAGAAAATGGCTGGGAGGCTGCTATAGACAAAATACGAGGTGCGTATTTACTCACTATACAACTCATTATTGAATGGTTCAGTATGGCCCAACAACAAGGCCAAAAAAGTAAGCAACTATCACCAGGCATCATTAACTATCCTATCAGGCTAGCAACAATCAATATTTTAGAGCAATTAAAAGCCGACCATACTTTTCTGAAGCTACTTCAAACATATACAATTAGCTGGGCTTCTTATATGGACTTAGTAGCAAGGTGGTATAATCAATTTGTTAAAAACAATCCTAGCCTAGCTGGAGATTTACCCGTTACAGAAATTTCACAAAAAGAAGCAGAAGTAATAAAAGTCTTATTTAACGATATCATTTTTACTCAAGAAGACATTCAAAATTTTTTCAGTGATTTGGATCTAGGCTGGGCAGAACACAAGGCAGTTGTTAAAAAATTACTCCATCAACTGTTAGATAAATTAGAAATAGATGCCTGGATAGGGGAAATAAACAAAGTCAACGAACTAGGTAAAACTTCAGCTTCTTTTTATAATAAGCTTATAGGGACTTTCTTAGAAAAGGACCGAGCTATAGAAAAACTTATTCAACAATATATAAAAAATTGGTCCATCGACCGAACAGTACCCTTAGACATCATTATCATTAAACTAGCCCTATGCGAAATGCAATACTTCAATAGTATACCCATCAACGTAGCTATTAATGAATATGTAGATCTAGCAAAAAAATATAGCACCACCAAGAGTAGCCAATTTGTAAACGGGGTTTTAGATACTATTGCAAAAATGGTCTAAAAACCATATATTGAAAAATTGGTGGATAAAAAGAGAAAAAGTGGAAATACTTTAACAAATAACAAGGCTAAAATTGCTAGCCCTGAACTTATACGATTATGCGAAAACGTTCTTCAGGTATCATTACACTTTTAATTGGCTTATTACTAGGCGCATTGATAGGCATGCTGTTTTCTCCTGTAGGAGGCACTACGATGAGAAGCTCATTACTTTATCAACTCAGAAGAATAGCACAAAAAATTAGAACCCTATTTGTATATGTTATTCGTCTTCATAAACATGTCATAACAAATAATAATGGGAAGATTGCTAGCCAAGAGGTAATTGATAGGACCATAGAAAAAGCAAAGAAGCTACTAGAAGAGGCTAAGACTTTGTCTGAACAGCTTGATAAAGACAAATAATAATTCTAGCCCAACAATTGTCCAGCTCATTTTTTTAACATAAATTAGATACCTCAACTAATTACTTTAAACTTTAACTAAATACGTATGTCCAATTATATCCTTTTAATGGCTAATGTTGCTCCAGGCATAGACATCAAGCAAATACTATTGATAGCTAGTTTCGTTCTAGTATTTTATTTTTTCATGATTCGGCCTCAGCAAAAAAGGCAAAAAGAGCAACGTGGATTTTTAGATCATATTAAAAAGGGAGATAATGTCGTAACGATTGGAGGTATTCATGGAAAAATCTATGAAATAGATAACGATGTGATTGTATTAGAAGTAGATACCAAAGGGTCAAAAATTACGATCTCTAAGAGTGCTATATCTATAGAAGCAACTAAAAGGATGCTGCAAAAATCAAAATAAAAGGGATAATCCTACATTCTATATACTACAAAGCTTTCCCAAAAATAGATTTCTCCCAAACTGGCGCAAGCGGCTTCGCTTGTGCCTATAAATAAGTCTTACAACTTTCTAAGCTAATAAAGCCCAAGTCAAAATATTATTCTAGAAGCACAAGCCAAGAGGTTTGCGCTATTAAGGGGGGCATGTATTAGCCGTGGAATCGTAGTACCATAAGACTTATTATTCTCTCTACTAAAGAGATATTGCAAAAATCAAGTATTTACCACATATTTAACCCACTAAAAATTTTACCCAACAACTAATTTATATCTGGAAGATACACCATGCATAACGCTACCTATAAATCGTATGATGAGATTATAAGCATCTGCCAATCCATCTTTGAGAAGAAAACCAAAGATTACGGTACAGCCTGGCGGATTTTACGCCTACCTTCTATTACGGATCAGATTATGATCAAAGCTCAAAGAATTAGAACCATCCAAGAAAAAGGTACGCAGCGCGTAGCGGAAAATACCGATACCGAGCTAATAGGTATCATCAATTACAGTGTTATAGCACTTATACAACTCGCTTTACCTGAAGATGCGCCTTTAGAAATAAGTTATGAAGAATTAGCTCCTCGTTACAAAGAAGTAATTCAACAGACGAAATCTTTAGTTGATGCCAAAAATCATGATTATGCAGAAGCATGGAAAGGTATGCGGATAGAATCTATTATAGACATCATCTTGATGAAATTATTAAGAATTAAACGGATAGAAGATAATCGAGGTAATACCTTAATCTCAGAAGGTGTGGCTCCTAATTACCAAGATATCATCAACTACGCCGTTTTTGCTTTATTAAAACTAGAATGCTAATCAAATTTCCTTCTATCAACCAAATTCTTAGGTTATTGGTTGGTACAGTATTTGTATTTTCTGGTCTGATCAAACTGAATGATCCTATCGAATTTTCGTTAACCATACAAACCTATTTTCAAGGATTTGCCATTGATTTTAGCAGTTTATTTCTACTATTAATTCCCTATAGCTTACTGATTGCAATCAGCGTATGTGTGGTAGAAATTATATTAGGGGTGGCCTTACTCCTCAAATTTGAGCTCAAGCTTGTTATACGAGCACTCTTTCTCTTAACAGGATTCTTTACCCTGCTTACCCTATATACTTTATGGTTTGATCGTGTGGATAGCTGTGGATGTCTGAGTAGCGCCATACCGCTTACGCCTCGTCAATCTTTCACGAAGAATATATTGCTATTACTTGCACTTCACTTGTTAAATAAACATAGTAGGCACATAACTTATCAACGTTATGCTTCACTTACTCTTGTTTACCTGATTTTAATAGGTATTTTCAGTATAGGTATTGGATGGTACACTTCTAGTAGGTTACCAATTATTGATTTCGGTCCTTATCAAGTGGGAAGTAATATTTCTATGCTCATTCAGCCCAGCAGCATTTCACAGCACAAATATGGATTAGAGAAAGACAAATCGATCTTGGAAACTGGATCAGCCAATCCAACTGGCAAGCCTAAGGTAACTAATTTTACTATTTGGGATGAAAAAAAAGAGATTACGCAAGAAGTATTAGAAGGGAGCAAGCTCATATGTATTGTCCATAAACCTTCTAACCTAAATGAAAAAGATAAAGCGATATTACAGGCATTTGTAGACAATATCCTTAGCCCTCTAGAAAGTTTATGGCTTCTCCCTTTACACGAAGAAAAAGAAGGTTTGCCTCCATTCATTATGAATCATATTGCTTGGGGAAGTGCTGGTTTACTTCGATCTATGATGAGAGCTGACCTAGGGTTTTTATTGCTACAGAATGGTGTTGTGATCGGGAAATGGGGTTATAAAGATTTAGTTAAGGTTAAAAGTCATTTGATTAAATTAGGATTTTATAAATTAACCGTATAAAACGCTTCTAGAAAAAATAAGCCAAAATCAAAATATCTAAATCCATTATATTTTAGGGGATGGGCTATTTATTATGAGAAGAATTAGTTTCAATTAATATAAATTTATTGTAGGATTCAATAAAATTTCCTCAATCTTATGATTGCTACCCCCATAACTAGTTTACTCATTTTTTTAGCTAGTATACTAACGACTAATCATGCCCAACCTGAGAATGAAATAATACCAAACAATAAGGCTACGCTAAATTTTCATATTCATACACTTCATTTTATTAAAAACAATGAATACTTTACCCCTATCGTAGAAGGGCATACATTAGGTGGATATCACTTGCATCCTTTCCTTGCTTATCAGACATCTGAAAATGTTACTACTAAATTGGGATTTTTTATCCGACGATATTGGGCAGAGAAAAAATTATTTTCTACCATAATCCCCACTCTTACCTTAAGATATCAAAAACAAGCTGCAAGATTTTTAATAGGAAATTTAAAGGGAGGATCAGCCCACCAACTCATACGGCCTTTATATGATCGGGAACGAATTTTACAAGTTATCCCAGAAACAGGGCTGCAAATGCGTTATATCAATAAGCATACTTTTCTGGATATCTGGCTAGATTGGCTCACCTTATTAGACAAGCCAAATAATGTACCAGAAGAACTAATAGCTGGGCTATCTTTTGAACAACTGTTAGCACAGATTTCCTCCATCAAGATAACCATACCTGTACAGATTCTGCTATACCACCTAGGAGGGCAAGGTATCTCCATCAAAGATTTTAGTTTATGGATAGGTACTCTAGGAGGCCGTATCACTTTTCCTGTAAGTGACCAGGGATTCCTTAAAAATATTTGCTTGGATAACTACTATGTAGCCAACCACTATGTCAAAAAGATAGCACGACCTTTTAAAACAGGCCATGCTTTTCTTGGCCAACTCACCTTTCATACAAGCTGGTTTAGGCTTCAAGGAAGCTATTGGAATAGCTATGGATTTTCTTCTGAAAACTTAGGACACCCTCTTTATCAATCAATCTCTATCTCTAACAAACAAGTAAGCTGCCAAGAAAAACACAGGCATCTACTATTATTACACATAGACTACCAATACTTTTTAACAACCCAATTAAAATTAGTATTACAGATAGACCCTTATTATGATATAAATCATGATTTGGTTGAGCATGAAGCTGGTTTTTATGTGAGTTATAGACCTTCATTTAGCCTACCACCTTATAGATAGAAATAGCTTTAATAAAAATTATTACATTAAAAACAAATTAATTTCTTTTCACTTAGCAGTAATTTTTTATTAAATTAGAAAATGAGGGGGATGGTTGGTAGGGTTTTGTGTAACAAAATATAAAATCTAGCACTATGAAAAAAGATATACTAGCATTTATAGCAGGCCTAACAACAGGCGTTATATTAGGTCTACTGGTTAGAGATAAAGACAAAAAAATGGTACAGGATGCACTAGCTAACCAAGTACATCATTTACGTAATAAATATGAGGAGTTATCTAAAGAAGGAAAAGAATTGATGAGAGAAGGAATCGATAAGGTTAAAGGTATGAAAAAAGAATACCTAGGTTAGCTTAATGGCTAGCATGTTCTATTCAATATAGACAAGCTACCCATATAAGCTGATAATCTGAGAATTATCAATAAGTTATTCGGAGGTGAAGCCTATTATTAATTATTTAGGGTAACACCCTAGTTTGTTGGATCCTACTACGTAGATTAATCCAACGTTGAGGCTAGCCTCCGTTTTTTATTTGTGTGCTAGTTATTCCTGCGGACTAATCAAACTATAATTCGTACGATAGTAGTTTATTCGACCGTAAGCATAACTATTGCTTAAAGAGGTTCCCACCCTTGTGCCGTTACATTAACCGATTCGCCACTATTGGTAACTAATTTCAGACCTTGAGTTGGTTCTGTAATATACCCGATCAAATGGATATTTGGGTTTCCCTCTATTTTGGGAAGATCTGCTTGTGAAATTGTAAACAATAACTCATAGTCTTCTCCACCATGAAGCGCACATAGAGTTGGAGATAGATGAAGTGCCTCCGTAGTTTCATAGGTTAGTCGATCGATGGGCAGTTTGTCTTCATGAATAGTAAATCCTACGTTAGAAGCTTTACTAAGATGCAATAATTCAGAAGCCAATCCATCCGAAATATCGATCATACTGGTTGGAAGTAGCTTTAATTTCTCGAATAACTGTATGATGTCGGCACGTGCTTCTGGCTTTAATTGGCGCTCTATTAAGTATTGATAAGGCACTAGTTGGGGCTGCATATTGGGATCAACTTCAAACAATTTTTTTTCTCTATTTAGCACCTGTAGCCCTATATACGCCGCACCTAGGTCTCCGGTTACACAAACCAAATCGTAAGGTTTTGCCCCACTTCTTAAACACAGCTTCTCTTTAGCTACCTTCCCAATAGCTGTTATAGAAATAACTAAGCCTGCAGGAGATGAGGTAGTATCCCCTCCTACTAAGTCTATCTCATAACGTTCACAAGCTGTATAGATACCTTGATACAGTTCCTGAAGTGCTTCTAAAGTAAATCTATTGCTGATGGCTATACTTACCGTTATTTGCTCGATGGTACCATTCATAGCTGTAATATCAGCTATGTTGGCTACCACAGACTTATAACCTACATGCTTTAGTGGAGCATAGGTAAGATCAAAATGAACTCCCTCTACGAACATATCAGTGGTAACCAGGGTATAATAAATACCTGCATCGATTACAGCAGCATCATCGCCTATCCCATAGGTAGAAGATTTCTTTTTAGTCTTAAAGTTCTCTGTAAGAAGGTCGATAAGCTTAAATTTACCTAAATCTTTTAGCTCAGTTTTAGAGGTGGACATTTTTAATTATCTCTTGTTTGGTTAAGGCAAATTAAAGATAGGATAACTTTAAAAGAAAAGTTGTAGTGGTGGAGAATATCGGATTCGAACCGATGACCCTCTGCGTGCAAGGCAGATGCTCTGGCCAGCTGAGCTAATTCCCCAGATCCATACAATTAAGATAATTGGAATGCAACTTTTAGCTATCACATAGCTAAAAGAGAATCTATAACACATTCAAAGATATTCACTAGTTAGGATAAACCCAAAACTTAGCTCCTACAAAAACACATTTTTTATCTGCTCAATAACATTCAACTAATCAAAAAGTCATTTACTCCCTTTTATGGCGCAAGGGATACTAGCTATTTCTTATACAATGCAGCTAAATTCTCATAAAACTTAATTACTGTACTAATTCCTTTAAAAAAAGCGATGAGACTAAAATGCTCATTCGGCGAATGAATCGCATCTGTATCCAAGCCGAATCCCATTAAAACAGCATCCGTGCCTAGCTTTTCTTTGAACTTAGCGATAATAGGTATGCTGCCTCCTTCTCTGGTAGTAAAAGGGTGCTTACCCCAAACAGTTTCAAAAGCATTTTCTGCAGCACGGAAGGCTAGTGAATTTTTATCTAACACAACCGCATTACATCCACCATGGTATGGCTTAATTGCTACCTGGGTGCCTTTGGGTGCTAATGAGGAAAAATAACTAACAAACGCATTCATGACTTTCTGTGCATCCTGATTAGGGGCTAAACGCATAGATACTTTGGCATGGGCCTGTGAAGGCAACACGGTCTTTGCTCCTGTACCTATATACCCACCCCATATGCCATTAACATCCAGTGAAGGCCTAATACCAACGCGCTCTAGCGTCGTATACCCTTTTTCTCCGATGACTTCGTTTATACCTAGGGTTTGTTTATACGCTTCTAAATCAAAAGGTATACTGTTCAGTTCAGCTCGTTCAGCAACTGTTAAATCTGGCACCTCATCATAAAATCCAGGTATAGTAATATGGCCATTTTCGTCATGTAAAGCAGCCAACATCTTACAAAGTATATTAATAGGATTCGCTACCGCACCCCCATATACTCCAGAATGCAAATCTCTATTAGCACCAGTAAGCGTTACCTCTAGATAAACAATACCTCGGAGACCTGTTGTAAGCGAAGGCTGATCCATCGATATGATCGTTGTATCTGAAACGAGTATGGCATCTGCTTGTAACAGGTTATGATTGGCTGAATCTTCTAAAAAATTTGTAAGACTGCCAGACCCCATTTCTTCTTCTCCTTCTATCAAAAATTTAATATTACAAGGCAACGATTGCGTAGCAATCATGGTCTCTAAGGCCTTTACATGGATGTAAAACTGTCCTTTGTCATCTGCAGCACCTCTAGCAAAAATTTTATCGCCTTTAATAAGTGGCTCAAAAGGTTTTGAGTTCCATAGCTCATAGGGTTCGGCAGGTTGTACATCATAGTGACCATATACAAGCACAGTAGGTAGTTGGCGATCTATTATCTTTTCTCCATATACTAATGGATGTCCTGTAGTTTCTATAATCCAAGCTTTATCTGCTCCTGCAGCTACAAGTTGGTCCTTAATAAAATTGGCTGCTTGTTTTATGTCTTGCTTATGCTCAGGCATAGTACTTATAGAAGGTATGCGCAAAAAAGCCATCAGCTCTTCTATAAATCGGCTTTTATACTTTGCTATATAATCACTGGTATGCATCATAATTATTTATGGATTTAATGATTGATAAAATAAAACGGCTTCAAGTTAATTCTTTTAGGGAAAATATCAGCTAGTTTATGAATTATTGAGTGCCAGGACTGGAATCCTAACACCACATCTTAGGTCCTGACACCACGTTTTCACCAATTTATAGGCATTAGGCCATGTTCAGACAAGTATGCATTTGTCTTGCTAAAATGATGGTTCCCAAAAAATCCTCTATCTGCAGAATAAGGAGAAGGATGAGCCGATTTAAGCACCAAGTGTTTACTAGTATCAATTAAAATTTCTTTTTTCTGTGCATAATTTCCCCAAAGTAAAAACACCAAATGCTGCTTGTTGTCCGATAATACAGAAATAATGGCATCTGTAAAAGTTTCCCAACCTTTATGCTGATGGGAGCCTGCCTGTCTAGCACGTACTGTTAGTGTAGCATTTAATAACAACACACCTTGTTGTGCCCATCTTGACAAATCCCCATTACTCGGTATAGAAATTCCTAAATCTTGATTTATCTCTTTAAAAATATTTACTAAAGAAGGAGGTATGGAAACCTCTTTGCTTACAGAAAAGCAAAGACCATTCGCTTGTTTAGGCCCATGATAAGGATCTTGCCCTAGAATAACTACTTTGGCAGCTTCAAATTTAGATAGTTCAAAAGCACTAAAGATTTGTCTAGCAGGTGGATATATCGTATGATTGCGATATTCTTCTTTTACAAAACTAGCCAGTTGTTCAAAATACGGTTTATTGAATTCTTTTTCCAAAAAAGGTTTCCAAGAGGGATCTATATTGACCTGCATATCTGAAAAGTTTCATTAGATAATTCAATAAAGATATTGACTTTAGCGCGACTTTTAGTAATTTCGTCGAGTTATTTACAAAAGCCATTTACAAACCTAATACGCATGAAGTTAAGAAATTATGAGACGATCTTTGTTTTAACCCCTGTATTAACGAGTGAACAGATAGAAAGCACGATTATCAAATTTAGAAACTTGCTTTTGGAAAAAGGTGCTGAAATAGTTCACGAAGAAGCAATTGGGTTAAAAAAGCTAGCCTATCCTATCCAGCATAAAAATACTGGTATCTATCATTTAATAGAATTTAAAGCCAGACCCGATTTGATTAATGCTTTAGAGGTAGGTTACAAGCGAGATGAAACTATTATACGTTTCCTAACTTTTGTATTAGATAAACATGGCATTGAATACAATCAAAAAAAGAGAAACGGAACATTACAATTACATTCTAAAGTTGAAGCTGAAACTGAATTTAAGAAGGAGATAGTAGCATGACCCTAATAAATGAATCGGTAGGTAAAAGAAATACCAGAAAGAAATACTGTAGATTTAAAAAGCATGGCATTAAGTATATAGATTATAAGAATCTAGACTTTTTGCTTAGATTTTTAAATGAGCAAGGAAAAATCCTTCCCCGTCGCATTTCTGGGAATAGCCTAAAATATCAGAAAAGAGTAGCACAAGCTGTAAAGCGCGCTAGACATTTGGCTTTCTTACCTTATGTGACTGATAACATGAAGTAGCTTATATAAAGCCTTACAAAAAGATGGAAGTAATATTAAAACAAGATTTTAAAGGACTAGGATACAAGAACGAGCTAGTCAATGTAAAACCTGGTTATGCCAGGAATTATCTCATTCCACAAGGATTTGCATTAGTTGCTAATGAGGCCAATAAAAAGATAGCTCAAGAGAATGCTAGGCAAATGGCTCATAAGATAGCTAAACGCAAACAAGACGCAGAAGCCATAGCAGCCAGATTACGCCAACTAAATATCCAAATAAAAGCTAAGGCAGGAGAAAAAGGTAAAATATTTGGTGCTATTACCCAGCTTCAACTAGCAGATGCATTAAAAGAACAAAGTGGATATTTGGCTGATCGTAGAGATATCAGCTTTGAAAAACCAGCCAAACATATAGGTACACACAAAGCAAATGTAAAACTTCACAAAGAAGTAGTCATTATCCTACCGTTTGAAGTGGTGGCAGAAGAATAGGTCTTACATAACCTAAAAAACCTCCACTTCCACTACACCCACCCCTCACCCCATGGTCTGTGACATACGGACCATATCGGGCTGCGATGACTTACATCAGGTCATCCTATGTTTGTAGGAGATTGTTATAAATCTAATTAGGGAGTAACTTTATTGCAGAAGAAAAGGGTAAAGAGAAAAGATTAAGTTTGGTCATTAGCCATAAAGGCTGTTCGCAATGCTAATCC